>Ga0114979_10003000_pt1 | contig 11335 bp, 19 predicted proteins | sample S_140625_EF_Meta_FD_87315 | JGI IMG/M metagenome (GOLD analysis project Ga0114979, IMG submission 87315) | Freshwater microbial communities from Lake Simoncouche, Canada to study carbon cycling - S_140625_EF_MetaG | ecosystem: Environmental > Aquatic > Freshwater > Lake | place: Lake... | reverse complement strand
TTTTTTAACTAATTTAAATTTTGTGTCGAAATTTTTAGAATAAAATTTTAAATAATATAATGGCGTACCTTTTGGTATAAATACTTTTTTATCAGGATTAATTATTTTAAATGCAAAATTTGTTGGTCTATTCCAAACTGAAATTGGAAATATACCAGGAATTAACCTTATATTGTAATTAACTAAATCTGGATGATGTTCCATTTCTAACCATATATCTTGTTTAAGATCTGTCCAAAAATAATAAGCAATTCCAAGTTGCAATTCTATATTTTTTGGGTAAATCATTGAATGCTTCATGAATAACTGTTTTAAAAAACCATTGCTATTTTTTAATAAAAAGACTTCGTTTTTATCTTTATTGTATTGAAATTCTAAATCAAATGGCATTTCTATGATCCAGCTATTGTTATGCCAATGTTTTACGGCTGGACATTTATAGTGTTCATCTTTTGAATCTAATTCAGAAAATGATGGTTTTGGTTCACCATCAAAAAAATCTTCTGGTAAGGGACTTGTTGAGTCTATGGGTTTTAATTTATAATTGTAATATATAATATTTTTCATTTTATATTATTGACATGATTTTTAATTAAATTATATAATCTTACTTCCTCTTTATTGGCTTTTCTTTCAATTTTTGATAAATCATTAAATTTATACTCCTTTAATTGATGATGCTTAAAATGATATATTGGTTTATTTGATGTAAAATTGCTATTAGTAAATCTAATATATCTGAATGGCAAATCTTCGCCTTTTAATTTATAAAGTGTTCCCAAAGTAGGTTGTTCTTTTTCTTCTTCAAAAACCCCATCAATAAAATTTAATATTTTAATCCAATTCATATATTATTCTATTAAAAAGTTTAAAGTCTCAATATCGTTATTTTTTTCTGCTTTTTCTTTGAATTTTTCATAATTTAAAATTTTATCTTTCAATTTATAAACATTTATTTTTTTTAACGAAGCGATTTCTCCATTTTCATTCGTAACGTCAATCATTGTATCGGGATCAATTTCTAAAAAATTAAAAATTTTTTTAAGGTATTCGTTAAAATTTTCACTAATTTCTTCATATGTTATATGCATATATGGTATATTATATTTATTAATATTGAAAAGTACTTTTTTTTCCATTTCTTTTATCTTGTTTTTATTATTGACAAATGAATTGTAACCTACATGAATTGGATTTAATTTAAAAATATTTTTATTACGACTAGAGCAGCTGTTGGTTCCAATGCTCGATGCTGTTTTTGCAGATACAAATCTTAATAAAAGATTGGTTCTAGTTAAAAATATAACTTTAGCATTTTTTTCATAAAGATATTGAAAAAAATTTGGAACCTCTAAAACCTTTTCGGGATGACCTTTGAATCCAAAAAGTTTTTTATTGTTTTTATTTCTTAAAAGTATTGAGTGAGCTAATTGGACTAAAAGTGTGCCATTATTTCCATTGTGAAAATTTTTTCTTTTTTCACGATCTTTTTTATGATCTTCACCAAAACTTGAATATTCTACTCCTAAACCTACTAACGAATAAAATAAAATATCTTTTTGCATAGATAGAGCCTTAGTTAAAAAAGTAGAGCCAGATCTCCTTTCGGCAATAATAACAAAAAAATCAGAGGATGATTTATTATTTATCATTTTTCTATTAAAAAGTTTAAAGTTTCGACATCTTCGTTGTCTTCTGCATCTTTTTTGAAAGCTGTATAATTAATAATTTTATCTTCAATTTTGTAAATATTTACTTTTTTATGATTTACTATTATTCCATCATTTTTTCTTGGATCAATAAAATCATTAAAATTTAAATCTAAAAGATCAAATATTTTTTTAAAACATTCAATAAATTTTTCTCCAACAAAATCTTCGTATTTTATATTAATATGTTCTAAACCATAATCTTGAGCAGCTTTTAGTTTATCTTTGTATTGTCTTTTGACCTTTTTATTGTATTTAATATATTCCTTATAATCTATTTCTATTGGATTTAATTGGAATACTCTTTTTGAATCTTTATTTTTTATTGTACAGCTGTAAGAATCTATAGAGGCTGCTGTTAATTGAGATATATATTGTAATAAAATATTACTTCTTTCTAAGATTATAATTTTTGAATTAGTTTCTTTTAAAAAATTTAAATAAGTTTCTTCATTCAAAAAAGATCTAAAGTGTTTTTCAAAAAATTTATATCCAAAAATTTTTTTATCTGATGATGATGCGAGAAGTTCTAAAAAATCTTTAAATTTTTTATCTCTATTTTTTTCCCATTTTGAATGATCTGAACCTAGTAAATTTTTAATTTTAAAATTCAAATCTAATTTATCAAGAATTTTTTCTTTTAAATGCGTATCTCTAAAAATTTCTTTTAAGCAAAAAATATCTTTTTGGTGATTTAAAGCGGAAGTTAATGCTCCAGATGCAGTTCTTGGTTCAGCAAAAATAACAAAATTTGATTTCATTGAATAGATTTTCTAATTCTCATATCTGAAACGCAACTGCATTTTTTAAGGGTACAAATTATGGGATCTTTTGATAATTTAATTCTTAAATTAGGATTCTCTAACAAACTACCAAATTGTATATTTTTTACTCCGCAATGAGCAGCTCTAATACTTCCGTCCCACTTTACTGATAAGCTATCCGACCCTGCGTAGCAACTATATCCTAAAAATTTATTAAGTTCTTGTGATTGCACTTTTTGCCCTAAAAATTTTTCTCTAGTGCCATCTTCATAAGTAATATAAGCGTTCCTTGTCTGATAATTAGGATTAATTTGGGTTAAATTTATATTTGTATGATAAGTATTATTTTTTATCCAATTCATCTGCTCTTGAGTATATGAATCATAATAGTTCTGTTTTCTTTGGTCATCTTTAGATTCTTTTGCCATTCTGAAAATAAGCCCTTTAAATTCCATAATCGGTACATTATTTTCTTTAAGAAAATTAATTCCTTCTATAGCTCTGTCCCAATACTCAGGATCCATGAGTATGCCTGGTTTAACAATAGATTTTTTTTCTATCCCAAGCCTTACTACATCTAATACGTGTTTAAAATTGGCGTATCTTGGATGTACGCTAAGATTTGTCATATTAATTTTACTTAAATTTCTTTCCCAAAAATCCATCTTTGCACTACCATTCGTATCTAACGCTATGTTAAAATTATTATCTTTAAAAAAATCAATTAAATTTTCTATTCCTGGGTAAACTGTTGGTTCGCCTCCTGTCATCCCAACGAATCTTTTTTCATATTGCATAATTTCTGGATTATCTGCTATTAAATCTGTGAAAAATCTAATATATGTTTCAACAGGTATTAAAGGGGTAGACCCACTATTCAATTTAGGTGGACAATACCTACAACTGTAATTACATTTATTCAAAACTGTCATTTGAATGTTGAATTCGCTGTTTTCTATTGATTTAATTTTATTCATTTTATTCTTTGTTCATTTTTCTTATTGTTTTCCGATGCATTCCTTTAAGATTTCTTGGTATTAAGCATTGACGTATTTCATAAGCTTTAAAAAATGGAATACTTGTGCATTTTGGCGGCATATTTTCATCTGCAGATCTGATTGTGAAATAATCTTTAATTTGATTTTCGAATCTTTTTCCTTTTTCTGTCAGATAAATTACTCCATTTTCATCATAAGCTATATCTTCTTCTGGATTATATTCACCTTGGATTAATATATCGTGTCTATTAGAATAGCTTCTATTTTCAAGATGACCATGCCAATAATGTACTATAGCTCCATTCACATATCCATAAGATACATCTTTAAATTTTTCTTTATATTCTTGCCAGTTCTTTAAAGTTTTTGGGCTAGTTTTTCTTTCTATTTGATTAAAGTATTCTTCTTCTTTAAGAACACAGAAATGTGCAATATTTGAATCTGCACCACCAACTATTTCAATATCATTTATTTTACCAATTTTATTATAAAATTTTTTATTTATAGCCCAAATTTGGCCCGTAGAGCAGCCTCCAGTTGGAATATCTGCAGCAGTTCCTTCAGCTGCCTTTGAATAAAGCGCACTCCTACTGCAAAAATGAAAATGAGTTTTTCTTGGTATTAGTTCTAATTCATTATTTATATTTGTATAAATGATTTCTGTCCAAGGCTGTATAATGTCCTTTTCTTTTAGAAGTTCTATGCTTTTCTCTACCCATTCTGGATTTAAAAGATATATATCTCTGTCTGACCATGCTATATATTCTGCTTCGGGTGGTAATTGTTTTATTGCAAGATTAATTAAATTTTCTTTTACCCAAATGATATTTTTAACTTTAAATTTTAAATGTTTATATATTTTATCTGAATAATTTGGTAATTGAGAATCATGCCAACCTTCGCAGATTATTATTCTTAAATTATCTTTCTTGGAATAATTAGATATGAATAAATCTAGGTTTTTTTGAGAAAAAATTGAATTATTAAAATTGAAATATGGTATTATTAAATATAAAACTTCACGATTCATAAATTATTATAGTATATTATAATAAAAAATCAATAAAATTATTATCGCTTCTTATTGTGTCGGCGTACCCTTCGTTTTTTGTGATTATTTGATTTAACATGTTTCCAAATTTTCCCATTTTTATCTAAATTACAGCTCCATAACATAACCCTAGAATAAACAGAGTAACCAAAACCTTTGCCATATTTCATTGTTGTTAAACTTATGATGTCCCCAATGTGGTATAAAATCTTGGATAAAATTAATTTCATAAAATATGATTTTAGCAGTTTATTATAATATCGTCAAGACACTTATTAAGCATATTTTTGCAAGTATTTATGTCTTTTGTATTCATTTTCTTTTCTGCGTCTATGAGTTGATCTCTTAGATATTTTAAGTTTTCAATATTTTTCTTGGATATTTGATATTTTTTCTTTTTTTTATTGTTCATTAATACAATTTCTCACTTCCTTTTTCCATTGTTCTACTATTTTTTCGCTATCATTAAAATCTGAAGTATCACAGTATCTAATAAGGTAAAAGGTTTTTTCTGACGAATCTATGGTATTATTAATTTGTTTGTATCCATCTTTTAGGGATGTTTTATCTAAAAAATAATAGCTTTTCATTTGTGGTCTTTTTCCTGACTCATCAGATAAACTTTCAGTTAAAAGATAGCAGTTTTTTTGATCTTTTTGGCAAAGAATTACTTTTTTATATTTTATTTTAGAATAAATATCAGAGAATTCTTTGGATAAATTTAAATTTAAAATACAATTATGATAATAAACTCCAAAAAAACTAATACTATCATCAATAATCATTTTAATATATAGCGACTTTAACTATTTTAGGATTGTTATTAACAAATCTCATCGCTTCTTTTTCTGTCATAAAGAAAATGTCTATAATGGGATATTGTCCGTGGCTAGCTTTTTTCTTGATAACATCTGTGCCAGTATCGTGAGCAACCCTAAAACCAAGATTAGGAATATAAACTTTTGAAAAGAAAGGAATTACTTTAGGGTCTACCGCAACGCTCTTATTAGGTTTTAGGGTAGCACCAGTTGAGCTTTGTCTCTTTGCGCTCCAAGAATCTGTACCAGAGCCTTTTGCCCAATAAGCAGTTAAGCGAACTTTGATCTCTTTTTTTGGAATAACATCTTTAATGAAAGATTCGCTCATTTGATTTCTAATATTATTAGGTATAATAACTTTATTAGATGATGATGTTATTTCATTCTTGAATAAAATCCAAGAAACACACAACAATACGGCTATTCTATATAGTATTTTCATAACTTATATCCTTAGTTGAGATTAATGTGAATTAATTAAAATGTCAAGCTAGATTAGCTTCTTCTAGCGACTGATTTTTCCTTATGATTAATAGATTTCATAACAATATAAGTTACACTCATAGGGTATTTTAGGCCCTATGAATGTATCCTATAATAGAATTACTTTGTAAGAAGATCAGAAGCTCGGAGCTTGCTTGTCAATTTACGCTTATCAAAGGAACGCCAATGACGAGTATGTTGATTGACTTTATCAAGAACCTTTGCTTCACTAATGGTAAATGTGCCGTTAGTGTTGTCTGTCATTTTAACAAAGTATGTTTTGGGTCTGTTTGCCATAATTAATACATTATGGCATAATATTGATGTTAAGTCAATTTTTTTTTAAGAAAAAATACAAATTTTAAGTTTTAGTTTTTATCAGGAGCTTGGGCAACTGGTAATACTCTAGCACTTAATATATTGTATGGTTCGGAAGAAGAAATATAGATTTCTAAAAGATCGCTAGCTTTTAAATCGTTGACTGATATGATTTTATCACTAGCATCTCTAATTATCATGGTAGGGTCAGCTTTTAATATTAGTCTTTTTGTAACAATAATATTATCTTCTTTTAATTCTTTGAATTTTGCTCTGAATGTGTTTGAGAAAGGTGTGTTTTTCATGGTACAATATATTACACTATTTTTTTAAAAAAAGAACATTATACTGAAGAATTTTCTTCGGTGGATTTACCTTCTTTTGCTTGTACTTCTTTTAGTTTTGCTGTTAAAAATAAAATAATGCCATCTATTTGATGCATAGTGCTAATAATACCTTCTTTTTGTTGGTATGCTTTTTGTAATTCTTTTGTAAGTTCTTGTTGATTCATAACTATATCATAGTACAAGATATAATAAAATCAAATTATTTTATATTTTAGATAATTGATAATAGGCTACAATTGCAAATCTTGCTCCATTGATTACTGGTCTAACTCCATAAACATAATCTCTTGAGCAAGGATGAATTAATAATCTATTGATTTTTGGAGAAACATCTAAATTTTTAATTGGAAAAGTAGTTTCTCCTCCGCTAAAATCATCATTTATAAAAAATGTTAATTTGTACCTATCATTAGAAATCTTTATGCCATTAAAACCTTCTACCCATTCTATATTTTTTTTAAAATTAAAATTTTTATTTCCTATTGATTCGGGTACGCCGAAATCTCTATCTTTAATATTTAATGGCTGTGAATTATCTGCTTTATATTCTCTTGGTTTAATTGTAAATTCTAGAAAATATCCAGAATGTTTTAATGAGAAACCATTAGGTATTTGTATATTTTCTATATTTTTTATTGCATTTTCAAATTCCAAATGTATATCATTTAAAATTTTAAAATTAGATTTATCATAAATTTTTTGGTTTCTTAATGAATCGATTTGTATAAATAGATTTTCTTTTTGCATAAAACCATCGGAAATCATAGGTTGTTTCCTAATAAAGTCATTTATATTAAATATCGCTTGTGAGGCTATATCTACGTCATTAACATAAATTTGATCGATTTTTTGCATAAATATTATATTATAATTAAATTAATTTTTATAAAATATATGCTGCATATTATAATTTAATAGAATTTCATCACCTATTAAAATATCTTTAATTAAAGTTAATTTATAAATACCTGATTCAGGATTATAAATGCATTTAATATTATACCTATCTCTTGAGTGATTGCAATACATAAACATACTGGGTAGTACATGAAATATTTTTTCTTTGTTTTCGAATCCAAGAAATTTAAATAAAGAAGTTTTATTTTTAATTTTAAAAAATTTACATATTTTATTAATGAGTAAATGTAAAATGAATAATTCTTTAGATATTTTCAAAGGAATAATTTCCTCAAGAACTGTATCAGCTTTAATATTTTCGTTAGAAAAAACTCCCAAACCATATTCACATTTTTTTATGCTAAATTTAGTTGAATAAAATTTACAAATTTCCATTTTATTAATCTATAAATTTTCTATTTCGTCTTTTCTTAGACCAATCTTTTTTATATTTTTCTTTTACTGGATCTTTTCCATAAATTTTTTCTCTTTTATCTGAAAGCTCTTTACTTCTATCCCAAAGATCTCCGATAGTTCCTTTTTTTCTTCCAGTATATTCAGAAAATTCTTTTGAAGAGCAATCGGCTTTTAATGTTCCTTCTGTATTAAGTTCTGGAGCAGTGAATACTCTGTTCCATTTCACGCCGTTTAGGTCAGTGTGCTCATGTTTATCATGAATACTTTGTGTTATTTCTATAATTTTTTTATTTTTAGGGTGCTGATAAATATAAATTGGCATATATATTATACATATTGATATATATTATTTACAAATTTATCTATCGTATATTCTGATTGTAGTTTAAGTCCTTCTTTATTGATTTTATTTTGCTCAACTTTTTTTATCGCTGTTTCGCATCCAGCAATAAATTCATCTGGACTAAAGTCAAATAATGAACCTTGATTATATGGCATGCCTTTATTAAAAAAAACTCCATCATAACATTCAATTTTACCATTTGGATTAACTAAAACTGAATTCTCTTCATTTGCCCATGATTTATAACCATGGGCATTCATAATAACTGAGTGTTTTCCTAATGCGACTGAATGAAATTCTGGTAAGCCCCAACCTTCTCCACCACTCATTCCAATGATAATGTCTGCACTATTCAGGTAATCATTATACATTGAATTATTTGGCATAAAATTTAAGAATTGTATATTGAAATATACCTTTCCTTCTAATCCATTCGCTATGATCTTTGTTTGATCTTCTGGTTTTAAAAATGGGTTAAATATTGAGCATTGTAGAAAGTATTTAGAATTATTTCCAAATTTTTTAGCCCAAGCATTAAGGATTTTAATATGATGCTTTCTTCTTTCTAGTTTGCCAACTAAATTAAATACTATTCTTCCGTCGTTAAAATATGTTTTGTCTGTATTTTTAAAATTATATTTATCGAAAAATAGAGGAACATAAGATACGTTATCTAGTCCAAATTTTTTGAAATTTTCAACAGAAAATTTCGAACTAAATAATAAATGCTTACAGTTTCTTGCAATATTTAATTCTACTTTTGTTGGATTATCTAATTCATAAAATGAAAAAAGCGTTTTATCTTTTGCAAAAGATTTCAAACTACCATTTAAATGCCACAATTTAAATATATTTTGATTTCTATTAAAATTTTCATAAGCAGAGCTTATAGAAGCTTGCATCCAATCATTAAATTCTTGAGAAGAATACGATTGGGTTGAAGTGTCTACTTGATTCCCTATTGGGAATAATTGAATATTTTCTTTCTTTTCAAAAAGAAATTTTAACAGAGCAGTCGAAACTTGCCCAAAACTTACAGAGTTTATCGGTAAGTTAAAAGCTTTTATCATAGTAGATCTTCTTCTACTTCTTCGACAACTACTTTTTTAGTAGGTTTCGCTACGACTTGCTTATTCACTGCGGTTGCGACTTTTGGTGCAACTTGATTGACTCCATTCTTATTATCTAAGGTTTTAGAAAGATAAACTCTATAATCTGGAGCTTTTGGATTTTCTCCTTTAAATTTATTACTAAAGATAACGATTTCTACTTGCTCTCCTAGTTCGTCTTTGAAATATCCAGAAAGATATTTTCCACTCTTTCCATCTCTTTTCCACAAGGCTCCGATATCTCTTTTTGACCATTCATTGTTTTTTTGTTCATTTGTGCTCATTTTTATGTTCTCCTATTTTAGTATTATATCACAATCTTAAACTCTTTCCAAGAAAATTTTACTATTTAATTTTATTTTAAGTAAATTTGCACCCTTTTTATGTAAATTAATTACTGTTTGGGTACTGAGCTCCATATCTTTAGCTATCTTGCTCCATGGAGTAAGTTTTGATCCAGAAAAATATCTTAAATGATATACTTTGGAAATTCTTGGATCGCTTGAAGAATCTAATATTTTAAAAATGTATTCATTTATATTTTTAATCTCTTCTGGATTTTTATCGTTATTTAATTTACTATTTTGTTCAATTAAATAATTGATCTTATCATTTTCCATGGGTATTGTGTTTTTATTTTGATTAATATAATTTAAACATTGATATCTTATTTGATTATATAACCATGTTGAAAACTTTGATTTTTTTTCATCATTAAAAGATAATGCAGATTTATAAACAATCAAGCCCTTGTCTGCTGCCAGATCTTCTATTGATGCTCCAGATGAGCTTATTAAGTTTGAGTATTTTTTATATATAGAAAAACACATTGGTTCATGTCTTTTTATTAGCAGTTTTAAACTTTCTTCGTCATTTGAATCTTTAATTTTATTTATTAAATTAATATCATTTGGATAATTTGTATTGTTCATATATTTTATTTAAAATAGGCTCCATTTCTTTTATTCTGACATTTAAATCTTGGCTTGTGTGCCAAGCTAATTCGTAATTAGAATTTTGTTTTAAAATTGGATCATTTAATTGTTCTTCAAAATTTCTTGGTGGAATGATTTTATTGTATTCGTCAAATCTAGATATATGTATTATCATATTATTTTTAAATTTCTTGATCCAATTTAACTCGTCTTGTGGATAATGTGCATATCTTAAGTCTGTTATAAACACTATATCATATTCTTTTAATGCTTGGTCTAATTCTTTATTAAGAAGATTTGTCCAAAATTTGCCTTCCGTTTGTTGTCTTTTTATTTTACCATAAACTACTAGCAAGTCTCTTATTAATTCTTTATCTTCTTGAGATATATTAAAAATATCTATATTAAATTTTTCATATATAAAATCTTTCAAATCATGCTTTAGATTATCTGCTAAAGCTAATCTTTTACATTTTAAATTTAAAGATAAAAAATATTTTTCAGCTATATTAAAAAAACTATCCTTTCCAGATTGAGCTGGGCCACTTAAACCAATCAACATTATTCTTCTCCCTTGCTTTCTGTAGCAGAATGATCTGTTAATGTTTCTCCATCGAAACTAATTTTGTCTTTATTATTTTTATATATTACTTTTGATTGGAATGGTCTAGCGAAAATACTAGAGCCATTTGTTCCGTAATTATAAGTTCTATATATTTGTCCATTATTTTTAATAATTAAATCTGGCTCTGGTCTAGAAAATATAGAGCTACGAGATTGATAATAAATATTTGTAGAAGAATTTATGGGATTTGTATGTTGATATGTCCGATATACCTCTATTCCTCTTTGAGTTTTTATATAATTATATTCTTGTATTGGCTTATTGAATATAGTGCTTATGTTACTATCTCCTTGATAATTAGGTTGTTTATACGTCTCATATACGCTCCCATTTTGTGAGTATAATTCGCAAGAAAAACAAAACGTTAATATTATAATATATTTAATCATATTTTTATTAATTCAATATTATAAAACTTAAATATTTTTTTTGCAAGCATATCTTTTTCATAATCTTCCTTATATAAAACTTTTTTTATTCCATAAGAGGAAATATTGATGGCGCAATTTGAACATGGCATT
>Ga0114979_10002999_pt1 | contig 11336 bp, 6 predicted proteins | sample S_140625_EF_Meta_FD_87315 | JGI IMG/M metagenome (GOLD analysis project Ga0114979, IMG submission 87315) | Freshwater microbial communities from Lake Simoncouche, Canada to study carbon cycling - S_140625_EF_MetaG | ecosystem: Environmental > Aquatic > Freshwater > Lake | place: Lake... | reverse complement strand
TTAACTGGGTGTGCATGAACTGTTCAATGAGCGGGAATGGAGACCGACGCAAACTTCCCAACACCCGCGCGGCCGATCTTGATGTCGCCAGAGGAGGTTGGGGTGAAGATGTCGCCAGTCGTCAGGCCGATTAGGAGCTGCTCGCCGTCGACCTCGATCTCCTCGAGATCCTCCTCCTCCTCCTCGCCCTTGACGGAGAGGTTCTGCATGCCGCGTGCGATGTCGTACTCGGCCGGGGTGAACTCGCCGTTGCCGCACTTGGCCTCGGGCTCGGGCTCAGCCTTCTTGGAGTCGGCCCAGGTGCGCATGTGCCCGGCCATGGCGAAGGCCTTGAAGTCCTCGTCGGACTTGGCGGCGATGTAGGCCTCAAAGTCGGCCTTGAGCTCGTCGGTCACCTCGCCGTTGGGCACGAGCTCCTTGAAGACCTTCTTCTCGGCAGCGGACCAGGCGACGCGACCCTTCTCCTTCTTCTCCTTCTTGGGAGCGGCCGGAGCCTTGGCTGCGGCCTTCTTGGGCGCCGGAGTCGCAGGCGCGGCAGGCGCGGCCAGCGTGTGCGTCGCGAAGGCGACGAAGTCACCACCGGCAGCAGTGATGTCGGCGTCAGAGGCGGCCTTGTACGCCTTGATGACGCGCTTGAGGTCCTCCTCGGTCTTGCCGGTGGCGAGGAAGGCGTCCTTCATCTTCTTGGAGACGGTGCGGGTCCGCGCCTTCTTCTCCTTGCCGTCGGACTTGGTGTCGGCGTCGCCCTCCGGCTCCTCCTGCTCAGCAGTGGTCTGAGGCGGAGGCGGGGGAGGGAAGATCGGCGGCGCAGACGTGCGCGTAATGAGGCCGAGACCGATGAGGATCTCCTGCGCGAGCTTGCCCGAATCGTCGGGAAGGTTGTAGGTTCCAGAGGGTAGGTGATGCACGGCGTACGAGATCTGCTGGTTCAGGATGAGCTGGATAGATGCGGACATTTGTTCGTGATAGGTTGATAGTAGAAGGCGTATGCTCACCCCTTTCTAGAGGTAACTCGGATCCGTTTTGGTTTTCAAAACGGATTTGGATTTCGGACAGAAACGGAAAGAGTCCGGGCACCATCTACACACTACACACGACATCACATCATGAGCATCTTTGAGCACGACAACTACGACCTTGACTATCAGCGGTATCTTGACTGGAAGCACGAGCAGGAGGAGGAGGATCGGTACTTGGATGGACAGGATCTCGCAGCGGAGTACGAGTATGACCTCCTGAGAGAGCAGGAGCTAGAGGAGCGACGGGCGTCACAGTACGTCGCCGAGGAGGAGACAACGGGTCAGCGCATGGTGCGGGAGGCACTGTCGGTTATTGCCGAGGAGACAGAAGAGGACGTGCGGCAGTTGGCCCAGATCACGGTCAACGGCATCTACATGTACGAGCTGCACTGGCTCCCCGCGACGCACGAGATCCGCGTGGAGATCGACAGCTTCCACGACGAGCCGCTGTTGTACTTCTGGTACCCCGACACGACGGGAACGATAGAGGTTCTCTCCCTTCTTCTCGACGTCCCTAAAGACAGGCTCAGCATCACGGGGCTGGCGTTCTTCACGCCAGAGAGAGTGATCGACGACCTATTCGACATCGAGCGCAGGCAGTTCATGCAGGGGACTTGGCTGGACTATGCAGAGGATGGGATAGCAATGCAGTTTAATGTGGAGATCGCCTGCCCAAACGAGTGCTACGATGCGGCGTGTGACGGGACAAACTGCGAGTTCAAGCCAGTTGCTAAGCCGCACGGCATTGACGGGACGCAGTGCGACTGCGTTGAGTGTGAGCAGCAGAATGCGGCAGAGTAATGTCGGTAAAACAAAAAAAATAAAAATTATCCTGTGTCGTCCAGCGGTTAGGATAGGGAACTTTTTAAATTCATTGGTAGATACAAACCATAAAGTATGGACTCTATCTGCCAGAAGTGTCTGATGTGCCTTCCAGATGTTGACTGGTACTGCAAATCATGCTGGGCGACGAACTACTAATTGTTCTAGAAGAACAAGCAGGAAAATAATACTGTTGAACACAAGCATGATCTCGAAGTAGAGAACGATATACTGTGTCGGATCCACTTTTCTATTGTTCTTATGCAATGTATTTCATATCCCTCTGATCTACGAGGAAGGGTTCGTGAATGATGGGAACCATGCAAAGATGGCTAACTTCTACACCTAGGGGGGTGCGGCGTTCAAACAGAAGGTCATCAAGAGTCTTGGGAAACTTTTTGTAGTATGGTGAACCGTCAGAGTGGTCCTTCACCGACATCATAAAAAGGTCAAGATCGGTCATGCTGCATAGGAACATGGTATAGGAACCATTCTTGACTGGTTCACGTCCCGTAAACACCGTGAGTAGAATGTCCATAAGTTTCTTTTTGGGATGTAGACCAAACATCTCCTCCACTGTTTCGCGAAGAGCGGTTTCAATGGGAGTTTCGTTTCCCATCGGCTTTCCTCCGATACCACTGATGGAGTTCTTATCGGGTTGATAGCCCATAAGCACGTGGGTCTCGCTCTTGAACACAATACCTGCCGACATTGGTTTGTCTACCTGATTCAAGCAGCAGGTAAAAGGGTGTCCATCACTGAGCGCGAGATGGTTGCAGTGATGACTGTGGCGTAAGATGATTGAGAATTGGAAATATACGACAAGATGGTCGTACAAATGGGACTGCCCGTGGTAAACATACCCTGGACAAATCCAAGCCATCCGTCGGGAACGCATACTGCAGTATAGACTTTAGACGCTCCATAGTGAGTGGTATACGTCAAAAGAAAAGTCCCTGCGAGTCGGAGAACGGGAGTGGCGATGAGATCGTACATTCTGGACCACTTACTACTTCTTACGACTTTCTTGTCCATCAAAATCATCTTCAAGGTCGTAAAGAGCCATGGCTGTAAGTTTCGGAGACCGTTTTAAGGCTTCCAACTGTTTGTTCAGTCCATTATCGCGAGGCTTGGGACGGGGCGGATAGGGAGGCAAAAAGGTTCGGATGATATGGATCAGCTCGGACGGAAGCGCACGAATGCGCTGTCCTAAGTCTGGCTCCATTACCCCGTTGCCCTTTTTGTTTTTATTCTGACTCGTGGACTAGAGAAGGACACCATCGTCGAGCATTCTTGAGTTCACCCTTGACGTATTTCTCCGCAAAGTCAATGAACTCAATAAGGTCATAGTCTGGATCGTCATGTTCGTACTTTGAAAGATTAACATCAATCAGGGTTGCGAACAGCTTGAGATTGGTTTCAATCCTGTCGGTCATGCGGTTATGAAAGTGCTCGGTGAAGACGCGAGAGAGGGTGGAATAAAGCTCGGATTGGTCTGGCCAGGAGCCGTTGAGCTCAATGATACGGCGGCGGAGATACGCAGAGAAGATGAGATTGATGAGGGCGATCTTGTGTTCGAAGTCCATCTTGATTGCAGTTCCCTCAAATGCAATTAAAAATATCCGTTTTGTGTATTCTTGTTTCGTCTACTCGTATTCGTCCGAGATATCGAACATTACATGAGCATAGATCCAGCTCCCCAGATTGTCGGGTTCCCAGTTCTCGTCATAGTTGATCGCCATCATCGCCTGGGCAGCATAGAAGTCGTCGGTTTCGTAGTCGGAAGAGAACTGCATTGTAGTGTCTGGGGCTTATCTTATTTCTAGATGCCTCCTGGATCCGTTTTGGTTTTCACGGAAAAAGTATGAAACTCATATAATGAGTGGGACTCCAAATTGGAATCCACGGCTGCAGACGAGCAGCGTGAGGTTTCCACGGAAGGCCGTGGAGACTCCTCGGATTCCTCCAAATACAACTGCTCGCCCAATGCCCGGCGCCCCGTTTCAGGCAGTGTACCCAAACCCGATCACACAAATTCCTACGATTACGGCAACAGCGGATCCTTCTAATCCGCGACCGGTGTTTAATCAGCTCTATACATTATCGGCCGGATTCGGAGAGGTAATTACCTATCCGGGTAGACGCGGCGTACCTACTCCTACGGTGTTTTTGCAAAAGACGAATGAACGCTATCTGGTATTCGGTGTGAACTTTCCATACCAGATGTCGGGGACGGACCATTTCGTGTTTACATTCACGAGCCTGAACACGGGTGAACAGATCATCAAGAACTTTCAACCGGCTCCGCAGTACATCGTTGGAGGTATTCTTCCGGGGGTCCTGTATACTCTGACGGTAGCGCCTGTGGTGAACGGTATCACGTATCCGGGAAGTGCTCCGCCGCTAGGTCCGCTTACGATCACCGCGGTTTCTGCGAAGAATGTACAGTTACAGAGTGTAACGTTAAGTGGAGGAGATAGGTCGGCTATAATACAGTGGATAAACGCGACTCCCCAGCCACCCATTGCGTTTGAGGTTACTACCGTTGCAGTTGACGATAATTTTGGAACTCCCCAACGCCTTCTGAAGGTGAACGCTACGTACCCCACGCCCGCTTTCGGCGAACGTCCAACGGACTATTCTGGGTATGTTCAGCTCACCAATTTGAACAACGGAAGTGCGTATACGTTTACGATCACGCCCTATCAAGAAACTGATGGAATTTTCGAGTACGGCCGCCCCACCACTCTCCCTTCGTACATCCCAGGACCTCCGGGTGATCTGGTAATCACAGGAATAACTGCAGACGGGAGCCTGAATACCGTGACCCTGAACGTATCATACGATACGACCGTGCATCCAGTGCCGCAATCGGTGAATGTTAGCATATACAACTCTACCTTCACAACCCTGTGTTCTCTAGTTGGACAGTCGACGACGGTTATACAGGATCTTTCTGAAACTTATGCGTCCTTCACGACGTCTACGGGATTTTTCACTGCGCAGGGATTTGCGTCTATCGTATCAACCGTATCGTCAGCCCCAGGAAGTATTCAGGTCGATCTTTTGAACGACACGGGGTATTTCTACACATTTCCGTTAACGGAAGTAAGCACAGGCGGACTAGGCTACACGTTCGGAAACTCCAACTTCGTGAAAACAAGGGATCTGATATCTACGGCAAGTTCGTACAGCGTACTTTTCCGTAATGTAATACTAGGTGCTTCGATTACCCCCTATATATCCGGTATTGGTCAGACAGTTCTAACAATATCTGAGCTTCCACAAGGATTGTATACATTCATAGGAAGCAATTACGCGAACGGTTTATATAGCCGGGTCTCGACGTACACAACAATTGCGGCGGGTAGACCAAGTCAGCCGCAACCTATCACTGGAGGAATCATATCGGGCAATCAGTTCGTGTCTCTGGCGTTCTCGGGGTACGATGATACGACATACATCTATCCTCGTCCTACCTCGTATCTCTACAAGGAGAACAGTACTGGAAAGACGTATACGAGCATTAATTCAAACATTGTTATTGGTGGACTTGCGAACGGAACAACGTACACGTTTGGGATCCAGGGATTTGGAAACGGAGTGTATGGTCCGTCTGGACAGTTCTCAGTGACTCCGGCACCCCAGCCTCCGACAAATCTATCAGCATCCATTTCCAACTTTGATGTAACCATTTCGTTCGCACCAGCATTTGGTGGTGCAGATTCCTACCAGATCACGAACCAGTCAGGACAGACAGTAGGGTTGATGGGAGGACTCTACAAATTCCTGAATCTATCTGCGAACGTGGACTACACCTTTCGGGGCAAGTCCTTCGTGTACGGAAGTCCGGTATACATCTTAACCTCGACAGATCCGTCTACGTCTATTGTAGAAATATCGAGTGCGTATGCGCAGTTTCTGGTCAGTCCCTCGGTCACAACACTTTCGTATGCGTCCACAATGATCACAAATATCCAGTACTTTGTTCCGTATAATTTCACGATTTCGGGAGCGGGGACTACCTACTCGTTTCCCATAACGTCTATGACGCCGGTCTATAATACGAGTGGGACCCTTTTATACTACAACGTTGCGAACACGAACATCGCAAAGGCGGCGGTAACGTTCCCAGGGGCGACGACATACACAACCACTCTGAGTACGACGGTACCACTGTTTCCAGGGATGGTTCCCACAACGTCTTCGGGAACAATTTCGAGCGCATTCTCTCTTCCGACCTCACCGTCGGCGTATGTTGGGCCGCCTACTGTGTTTTATGTAACCGCAAGTTTGGCATCTTCTCAGCGTGTGGATATTACTGTATTGAATGGAGGTTTAGTCGTTCCTTCAAGTTACCACTATACAGAAATATCTGGAAAAATCGCTCCCGGGTTCTCCTTGTCCACAAATATTGTGATTGATAATCTCACTAATGGATCTTCGTATACGTTTACTATCAGCGCATTTGGAAACCAAGTGTACAGTACAACGGGAGTTTCGGCGGGGCCGTTTGTACTGAGTACAGCAGCGCCATCGAATGCTGTCGCAAACTTCAGCAATACTACGGCGACGGTAGATTTTTGCGGGTATTACGCCGGACCGGCAACTATTACGTATTTTGGGGAGATAATTGAGAACGGGTATCCAGGAACCGTAAAACAGACACTGTCTCAGTTTTCCTCTCCGTTCACTTTCAGTCCGGACGGAATTAATGCAGGAACAAACTACGGATTTAGAGTGTATGGGGTTCAAAATAATATTGTAAGCGTAAACGAAATTGTAAATCCCATTATTGCCGGTCCTCCTCTAACACCAAAGAACATAGTCAGTACTCTGTCCAACAACCAGATCACATTCAATTGGTCGACGGGGAATGCAGCGTACAGTGAGACGTATACAATTACTGAACATCTTTCAAACAACGGCGTTTGCAATGCGACCGGGCTCGTTAAATCTGGTCTATCAAGTCAGACGTATACAATTTCGTCAGTGATTACAGCATCGGGGACACAGGCGTTTGATTACGGCAGTTGGCTAGAAACAACACCAGGATACGCAAGTTTCGTTCTGGAGAATGTAGAGAACTTTACCGATGTTCCAATTGGAAGTAAATATTCATCAAACCAAATTTACTTAACCCTACAGCAGTCGGGACTCACATACACGTTCCCTCTATCTACGGTAACGCCGTTTGGAACAGGATCAAACACGTACGCAAACACAAAGTACCCGAAGGACCAAGTGAATATTTTTGACCCGCTTCTTTCGATTAGTGTAACCTATTCGTACGGTACGGGACCGCGTAACGGCGGAACCTATTCCTATGCCTTCGCCTCGTTTGCGAATCAAGTGTTCAGTCAACCGTCCAATGTGCCTATCAATATGTTTGTACAGCCTGTGTTAGGCATACCAAGTGTTTCGGTTACAGGAAGGGCAGCCACAATTTCGTTCGCACAGACAAACCCCCCTGGAACTGTGTACAGAGTGACCAATAACTACGGAGCAACGGTAAGTAGGGCGCCGTATACGTTCACAAATCTATCAGTGGGGACAAGTTTTCCATATACATTTTCGGTGGTGGCGTCAAATGGAGTGTTTGTGAGTGTGTCGTCGGAAGTGTCGGCTCCGATCTACGTCGGCCCACCCCCGATTCCGCTGGTGGGGGCTTCGTATTTTGGACAGGTTGCATCCGTGACTGCGATCGACACCACTATATCTCTCACTACCGTCTTTTACGATACAGGTACCCAGAATACCGGTCAGTTTATCTGGACTGTATCGCACGGAAATGTAATACAGACCAGCAGCGGTGGGTTCTGGGTTGCGACTCTTCCTCCTGGGTACGACGGATGCATCAAAGATTCGGCTACTGGGTTTGTCGCTACGACAGCCTCCAGCTACGCAATGTATAGTAATGACGGGTATTCGAATGCCCGGTACCAATTCACAGCTGCTCCATCTACCGGAACTATCACAGCCACGCTGTCTGCTTATAGCCTAACCATGACTGGATCATCCCTTACCGTGACTAACGCGGGGGTACAAGTGTACAGCGGAACTACGCTGTCGCCTTCTTATACGGTTCAATTCTTTTCGTATTCGAATGGATTCGGTATTCAGTCTGGCGCGGGGGGCGGGAATAACCTACTGTATTATTCCCAGGTTCCAGCAGATTCGGATTCGTTGGAATTTACCATCACAGACGAGGCGAGATTTTCAAACTTCCAGGCATCGCGTATCCAGAACGTGGGTCCGGCCACGGTATCGTACGGAATCGTTGATCAGTTTAATACGGTGTATAATCCTTCTCTGCAATTTGCTACGTATACCCCAAGCGGTCTTCAGTACACGTACAGTATCTTTAATATCCCTTATGCTATCACACTCAACTTGAGCATTACACCCTTTGCAAACAGAGTGTCGGGTTCTGCGGCATCTGTTCAGATTTTCCTCTTCACTGGATCGCCGGGAACGCCACAGGTGAGTATTAATAATATCACTGCAACAATCACGGTTCCTAAGGTAGCAATAGGAAGTGTGGACACCTACTTTTTAGATATTATTACTGGCGGAGCCACCATTTCCACACTCTCAGCAGTAGCAACTGCCTCACCAACAACCATTTTCCAGTACCCAGACCTCACTCCGCATTTGAACTACTTTTTCTCGGCGTATGCGACCTATAACGGGAATCCAACTACAACAGGAGCGGTGAGGGTTGGACCTTTCGAAGCCGGAAAACCGTATTCTAATACTGACTTCCCTGGACTAGTATCGGGATCGGCAACCATCGGCAATCCAAATACAACTACGGGAACGTACACGATCTCAGCCCTCGTTGATCCTGGAAAGAACTCAAATGCAGCTATCACCACGAGTGTGTACACGGGAGCAGCGTTTGTGAAGTCACTGACTATTAATACAAGCCAACAGCAGGTGTTTTCGTTCACGGTATCGAGTGGAGCAGTATACACCCTGTCTACGACCGCATTCATGAACGGATTCACTGCAAACTCTGCGAATCCATCTATCAGTCTGTCCGCCAACCCGTTTCCTCCTCGCACCGTTGCGCTAACCATTTCAAGTGCAACTCTTGGACAGACATACGGCGGTGCTATAACGATTACGCTACCATCCGTAACGCCGACTGTAACATCCATCTACGGGTACATCAAGAACGGGATTTCGACAGGGATTGGTCTGGGAAATAACTTCCCTGTAGATTACGATTTTTCGTATACCGGATACGCATATAGCGTTGCTCTCGGAGGAACACTGTCGAGTTCTATTACGTATTCTTCAGTCTGCAATGTATCCCTTTCTACTCCCACAAACGTCCAGGTGGATTACAACAGTACAAATATCAGTTTGACGTGGTTGAGAGCGACAGATGGACTTACGAACTTCTATACCGTGATTGCGTCAAATACGACAAGTTCTACGATCACAACCACAATCTCACAGAATATCCCGTATTCTGTACAAAATCCAACACAGCAGTACGCATTTATTGGCTCAATAGGAAATTCGTACACGTTCACAGTACGGGGTCAGTCTCAACGAAACCCCAGTGCGTCGCTCATCTATTCGCCGCCTGTTTCTGCGAGTGTATCGCTTTCAACGCAGCCTGTGGATCCGAATCCAACGGCGGACTACTCTGGAGCCAATATTACGGTCAGTTTCGGTATCGCGAATCTTACGACGTTTAGTTCGCTATATACGTTTGGAGTCACGTGCGTTTGTGGATCAGTCACGCAGCCGAACACATACCCGAATAACTCTAAGTATAAAGATACCTCTCCGTTCTACGAGTTTACTGCGAGTGGACTACAACAGATTCTCCGCTTTGCGGTGCAGCCACTACTCAAGGGAATTCTTGGGCCAATCACATATACAAATACCGTAAATTTAACGACATCAGCTCTAACAAATATTTCGCAGTCGTATACGCGAAATATTTATACGATTTCCTGGACACCCATTAATACCCCAGGATACAACTATGTTATCCAGGACGTGTCTGGTAATGTTACTCCACAAACAATTCGCACATCGGGCTCATCCTCTACACAATTCACACTTTCGTACAACCAGACATATCAGTTCCAGGCCTTTGCAAATTACAAAGGGATATCGAGTGTCTTGTCGACACTGTCTAGGATCTATACGTATACTCTATCTTCGCTAGGAGTTCAAACAACGGACTACACTGGTACAACTATTACAGTAAGTTGGTCGGCTGCGCAACAGGCAGACTCCAGTTATGCAACATCGTATATCTTACGCAATATATGTGCAACCCCAGTGACGGACCAGGAATTTGTGGGTGCAACAACAGTGACGTTCGGGGGAAGCGCTGGAAGTAATTACCGGTATACTGTAACAGCCGTCTACAACGGAATATGTTCAGAACCTACTTCCCCCGGTGATCAAATTGGCCTATATACCAATGCACCAACAAATGTTCGGGTAACAAACAGCGGGCAGAACATCGTAGTCACGTGGTCGGGGTCATCTTGGCCTCCAGCAAATCAAGCAACGATCTTTTACAATCTGAGCCAGATCGGAAATGGAACTCTTACTGCCGGAAATAATGGATCAGGACGATTCACAACGTCGGCTACCGTCTATGCGCCGAATACGACGTTGCCGATAAGTAGCACTGCCTTCTACAATTACCTAATCACAGCATCAGCAAAGGGATTCACGAGTTCTCCGTTTGCATCAGCCACTGTATCCGGACTCGTATTCACGTACGCACCAACGAATGTGAGACTTACAATCAGTGGAGACGATACAAGAACTTCACATATCATAACATCGACCCAACCCGGTAATAAAATAATCACTCCAAAAGTTTCATGGGCAAACACATCTATACAATCATCAACTGTCGTTTATACTGTATCTTTAGTAGACATAACCGTTTCTGCATCTTCTCCAACAAATTCCGGATTAACCCAGCCAGGAATAAACTATTGGACAAATCCATCAATCCTAGATCCCACAATAAATTTAGCAGGAAGTAATTACGGACATTCGGTAGTTCCATACGTCTACGCGACGAATAATGGACTAGTGAGTGAAACCATTTCAGGCTCGGCTGTACTGGTATATACTGCTCCGCCGGGAGTGGTGGGTGTTGGGTTTGACGGTCTTTACCGAATTACGTTCAGTCTGTGCAGAGGAGCCACCGATGATTACCCCGACTACTATACGATATGGGAACGAAATGATGCGTACAAAACCAACACACAATCAGGCGATTATCCACTAAGTTACTTTACGGTTTCCTCCGACAATATCAGAACAAATACTGTGTTCACAATTCCGTTGACCGGAATTCAGGGATACACGTACAATTTTGCTATTTATTCTACCGTCAACGGAGTCGTCAGCACGCTGAATACCACACTATCCAGCTACACACTGCAAACCAATCCAGTGACGGATACAAGTACGTCTGTTTCGTATTCAGGAACCACAATTACG
>Ga0114979_10002998_pt1 | contig 11339 bp, 9 predicted proteins | sample S_140625_EF_Meta_FD_87315 | JGI IMG/M metagenome (GOLD analysis project Ga0114979, IMG submission 87315) | Freshwater microbial communities from Lake Simoncouche, Canada to study carbon cycling - S_140625_EF_MetaG | ecosystem: Environmental > Aquatic > Freshwater > Lake | place: Lake... | reverse complement strand
GTTCAGTCTGTCTTTGCTCGGTACCTTTCTCGTACGCTCGGGCGTACTCACCTCGGTTCATGCCTTTGCCACCGACCCGACCCGCGGAATCTTCATCCTCGCCTTTCTGATCGTGGTGGTCGGCGGGTCGCTGATTCTCTTTGCGCTGCGCGGACCCGGCATCACCGGCAACCAGACGCCGGTGACCTTCGCTCCAAGTTCGCGCGAAGGCTATCTTCTTGCCAACAACCTGCTGATGGTGACCGCGGCCGGCTCGGTCCTGCTCGGCACGCTCTATCCGCTGGTACTCGACACTCTGGGCATGGGCAAGATCTCGGTCGGGCCTCCCTATTTCGAGGCAGTGTTCTTTCCGCTGATGGCACCGGCAGCGTTCCTGATGGGCATCGGCCCGATATCGCGCTGGCGCGAGTCACCGGCGCCACAGTTAGCTGCACGACTCAAGTGGGCCTTCGGCATTGCCGTGGCCGCCGCCGTGCTGATTACCCTCACCTCGAGCCGCATAGGCGCCAAAACCTCGATCCTGGGCGGACTAGGGTTTGCGATCGGCATCTTTCTGGGTCTGTGGCTGATTGCAGCGAGTTGCGTGGCCGTCTACGAACGGGCCGGACAGGTCAAGGCAGCAGGCTGGCCGGCGCGCCTGCGGTCGATGCCGGGCGGCTTCTGGGGCATGATCATCGCGCATGCAGGCGTCGGCGTCTTTTGCATCGGCGTGTCCTGCGTCAAGGCGCTGGAAGTCGAGGTCGATGCCGCGCTCGGCGCCAATCAGTCGATGGAGATCGGCGGCTATACCCTGACGCTGCAGGACATCCGTGAGATCGCCGGCCCCAACTACAAGGGCGTAAAAGGCATCGTTGAGGTTTCGCAAAACGGCAAGCCACTGTTCGAACTCAATCCTGAAAAGCGCTTCTATCCGACCACGCAATCGGTCATGACCGAGGCTGCGATCGACTCCAGCATCACCCGTGATCTTTACGTCTCTCTGGGCGAGCAATTGCCCGACGGCCGCTGGACCCTCAAGACCTGGGTCAAGCCCTTCATCGACTGGATCTGGGGCGGCTGCTTCATGATGGCGATCGGCGGATTCGTCGCGATCAGCGATCGGCGCTACCGAACGGTGCGTCGCACCGCGTCCGATGACAACAAGGTCGTGGCTTCGGCCTGAGACTTGCCGGCATGCGATCGCTTCGCTTTATCCTGCCGGCGCTCGCCTTTGCGGTCATTGCCGTCTTAATGCTGGTGGCCCTCATATCCGGACGTGACCCCAAGGAAATTCCGTCACCGCTGATCGGCAAACCCGCGCCGGCCTTCACACTGCCCCTGCTTGCCCAGACCGATCAGAGCTGGTCGCCCGACAAGATGCGCGGACAAGTCTGGCTGCTCAATGTGTGGGCCTCATGGTGCGCGCCCTGCCTGGTTGAGCATCCCGAACTTCTGAAGCTGGCGCGGGCCAAAACACTGCCCTTGATCGGATTCAATTACAAGGACGAGCCGGGTGCGGCAGTCGCCTGGCTCGACAAACACGGCAACCCCTACACAACGATCGTCGCCGACCGCAACGGTCGCGCTGCCTTTGATTACGGTGTCTACGGCGTGCCGGAAACCTTTCTGATCGATCGCAACGGAACCATCCGCTACAAGCATGTCGGTCCGCTCACGGTCGATGTGATCGCGAACAAACTCTTACCCATGGCGCAGGCACTGGCCCGATGAGCGCCTTCACGGTCATCGCCAAAGTTTCAGGCGCAGTCGGCAAGTGCTTGCTCAAGCGGAGCGTGGCCGCGCTGATCGCCGGCCTGCTGGCGTGCAGCCTGACGAGCGCAGCTGAGCCTGGCCCAACACCGGCCGATCCTCCGAACAGCACACTGGCCGACCCATCGCCCGAGCAGGCTCGCGAACTGCTGCAAAGTGACCGCTTTCGCCGACTGGCCGCCGAGCTGCGCTGCCTGGTTTGCCAGAATCAGACCTTGGCCGATTCGAATGCCGACCTGGCAAGCGATCTGCGCAACGAAGTCCTGCGCCAAATGTCAGCAGGTCGCGACGACACCCAGATCAAGGACAACCTGGTCGCACGCTACGGCGAATTCGTGCTTTATCGGCCTGCTTATTCGGGCCGCAATCTGGCACTTTGGGCGGGGCCGGCGGTTCTGCTCGCTCTCGGTGCCTTCCTGGTGTGGCGCATCAGCCGAGCGCGTCGCACATCGGCAAGCGTCGTGGTCGACGAGGCCCAACTGAAACGCGTCGATGCACGCCTGAACGATCTCTGAGCCACACCCGGAAATTGAATTTTTCAGCAACCCACACAATTGTCAGGTTCCGAAAAGACGAACGCCCCAGTTCACGGGGCGTTGCAGACAGGGGACAGGGGTCTGCCCGACGAGCTTTCGCGCCCGCAAGCAGCCGGACGCTCCGGGCATGCTCGCGGCTGAACTGCTTACTTTGCTTTCTTCTTGTTGACCGAGGCCTTGAAGGCCGCGCCCGCCGAGAACTTGGGGACGGTGGCTGCTGCGATCTTGATCTTTTCGCCGGTGCGAGGATTTTTTCCCACTCGAGCCATGCGTTTGCTCGAAAAGAAGGTGCCGAAGCCGACCAGTGTGACGCGATCGCCTTTGGTCACAGCCTTGGTCACTGTCTCGATGATCGAATTAAGCGCACGCTCGGCTGCCGCCTTGCTGATATCTGCCTCCGTTGAAACGGTCTCGATCAGTTCACTTTTATTCATGCAGTCACCTCCTCGGGTTCGAACGTTATTGGGCGATGGGTCTCAACACTGACAGGATATGGCTGCAACGCAGGGCGCAATCACAACCGCTGGGAGCCCGACCTGCCGAATTCTACAAATGCCGCTGACCAAGCGGTCGGCGGATCGATCATTCTGTCACAAAGAAGCCCGCAGCAAGGGCATTCCGGGGCGATGAGGCAAAAGAAAGACAGCCGCGCCAGCTCACCAATAATGTGCATGTCCATCATGAATTCCAAACCGCCTTTGCACACCGATTCACGACTTCTGCATGCCGATGACGCACTGCATGAAGGCAGCTCACTCACGCCGCCGATTCCCTGGTCAGCGACTTTTCTGGCCGACGATGCGAGCGACTTCGCGCAGATGGCCTCGACGCCGATGCATCCGCGCTACTACACCCGTTACGGCAATCCGCTGCATCAGCGGGTAGCCCGCATCGTGGCCGACCTTGAAGGCGCCGCAACCGGACTGGTCACCGCAAGCGGCATGGGAGCGATCTCGACGACGCTGATCGGCCTGCTGCGCGCCGGTGACCATGTCGTGGCGCAACGCAATCACTACATGGGCACCACCCGCCTGTTGTCCGATCTGCTGGAACGATTTTCGGTCTCCTGCGAATTGGTCGACCAGACCGACAATCAGGCCTTCGGGCGGGCGCTGCAACGCCCCACCGCAGTCGTCATGCTCGAGAGCCCGACCAATCCCGACTGCAGCCTGACCGACATCAAGACAGCCGCCCGCCTTGCGCATGCCGCCGGGGCACTCGTGGTTGTCGACAACACCTTTGCCACGCCGCTCAACCAGCAACCGATTGCTCTGGGTGCCGACCTGGTGGTGCACAGCGCGACGAAATATCTTGGCGGCCATCATGATCTGACCGCCGGTGTCGTGGTCGGCAGTGAGGCACTCATTGAACGCCTGTGGTCGACGCAGATCGTGATGGGAGCCACGCTGTCACCGATGGACGCCTGGCTGTTGCTGCGAGGCTTGCGAACACTGTCGGTCCGAATGGAACGCATCAACGCCTCTGCCCTGACCGTCGCAAGCGCGCTGGCGGCCCATCCCGCGGTTGAATCGGTGTCCTATCCGGGGCTGCCCGGTCATCCACAGCATGAGCTGGCACTCGAGCAGATGAGCGGCTTCGGTGGCGTGATGGGATTGAGGCTGAAATCCGACTACGCCGGCACCGCGGCATTCGTGAGCAAGCTCGCACTCGCCCAGCAGGCAGTCAGCCTGGGCGGCGTCGACACGCTGGTGGTGCATGCAGCTGCCATGTGGGCCGGCAGTCTCGATGACGAGCAGATGCGCAAGACCGGCATCGAGCCAAACCTGGTTCGCCTGTCGATCGGGCTGGAACATCCGGACGATCTGATTGCCGATCTGCTGCATTCACTGGAAGCTGGCTTGGGTTCATCGCATTCCGGTTAAACTCGGCCGGTTCATGAATTGCCGCAATCGGGGGGCTTCTCTTGCTGATGCGTCCGGGCGCCGCGCTGCGCTCCAACTTGCTGCCCGGTCTGCTCGCAGTGGTCGCGATCACCTTCGCAGGCTGCAGCAACGACAGCAGCAGCACTCAGCCGAACACCGTCTCGGCTGGCTCCAACTGTGATCTGAGCTACACCCTCACGCAAAACCCGGTGCTGATCGGCTCCGACCCGCTGCTCGGCGATCAGTGGCACCTCATCAATACCGGACAAAACGGCGGCACGCCCGGGGAAGACCTGCGCGCCGCAGGCGCCTGGTCGTTCACCCGTGGCAGCGGCGTGCGGGTAGCAATCATCGACGACGCCATTGAATTGACGCATCCCGATCTCTATCCCAACCTGGTCCCGGGCGCGAGTCGCAGCTATCGCAACGGCAATCGGGGCAGCGTCTGGCCGGTGCCGTGCATCAAGGCCGAGGACGACCATGGCACAGCGGTCGCCGGCCTGGTGCTCGCGCGCGATGACAACGCAATTGGTGTGGTAGGCGTAGCACCACGAGCATCGCTTGTGGGCTATGACGCGCTCTCGACCTCCTACGACGTTGACATCGCCGATGCGCTGACCCGTGACAGCCAGCTCAATGCAATCTACCAGAACAGCTGGGGCTCACCCGATGATGGCCATCTGCATCCGGCCGATGCGGTTTTCAGCGCTGCCATCCAGAGCGGCCTGCTCACCGGCCGCCAGGGCAAGGGGTCCATCTATGTCTTTGCGGGAGGCAACGGCCGCTGCTTCGCGGTTTCGAAGACCAGAGAATGTCAGGATGACAATTCGAACTTCGACGGCTATGTCAATCAGCGCGGCATCGTGACGGTCTGCGCGGTCGACGACAAGGGCATGAGCCCCTGGTATGGCGAACCCGGCGCGACGCTGACAGTCTGCGCGCCGTCATCCGGATCGAGCCCGGTGGGCATCACCACCACCGCGCTCACCGGCACTTACGAATCGAACTTCAGCGGCACCTCGGCCAGCACCCCGATGGTCTCCGGCGTGATCGCCCTGATGCTGTCTGCCAACCCGTCCCTCACCTGGCGCGACGTCCGGATCATCCTCGCCCGATCGGCACGACGCAATGACCCGACCGACGCCGGTTGGCTGAAGGCCGCAGACGGGCTGCAGTTCAACCACAAATATGGCTTCGGCGTCGCCAATGCCCAGGCCGCGGTTGCTCTGGCAAGCACCTGGTCCTCGGTCGGCGGTAGCGCAGCCATGAAGACCTGCGATTCGCCGCAGCGCACTCCCAGTCTGCCTCTGCCCGATGTCACGCCGAACGGCGTATCAACACCGGTCTCGGACAGCCTGTCGATCGCCGGCTGCGACATCACCAGCATCGAGTTCGTCGAGATCTTTTTTACTGCCACGCACACCTACAGCGGGGACCTGAAGGTGAGCGTCAGCAGTCCGGCGGCTGCGGTCAGCCAGCTCGCAAATGCCCGCATCTGCGAGGGCAGCACCCGCGACAGCTGCGGGGCCTACAACAACTGGCGTTTCGGCTCGATGCGCCATCTCGGCGAAACCGCCAACGGCACCTGGACCATGACCGTGACCGACATGAGCCCAGGCGATACCGGACGATTCGATGGATGGAGCCTGCGACTCTATGGACGCTGACCGAATCGCGAGCCGCAGCGCCGGTACAGTCACCGCCGCCCGGGCCAGGAACCGGATGACGGCGTCGCTCGGGCACTTGCCGGCTTGCGCTTTGGCTGCCCTGCTCGGCATGCCGGCAGCAATGGCCCAGCCTGTGCCCGGCCCATTTGACAGCTCGCGCATCGAAACCGTGAGCAAGCGGCCCGCGGTGGCGGTCAAGTCAGCGCCGACCACCCATGCCTGGCACGACGGCACCGCCATCAGGATGCTGAGCCTGGACCCGACACTCGAGGCGCACTTTGCGGCCGGCCTGCTGCCGCAAGACCGCGTGCTGCGTCCCGCGGGCAGCACTGCTCGCGACGCTGCCGCGCAGATCTCACCGGTACTGCGCGATGAATCCGGACGACCCCGCAGCCTGCCCGGCGGGGTGTTGGTGGTGCTCAAGACCCCGATGGACGAGGCCGGCGCGCGTGCGCTGATCAGTCAGGCAGGCGCCATTCCCCTGCACGCCTTGTCCGACAGGCTCTGGCTGATCCAGGGGCCAGTCGGCCTGGGGTCTCTCAGGCTTGCCAACCAGCTGCAGGCAGCAGGGCTCTTCGAATCGGCCCAACCCAACTGGTGGATGCCCCGAACCCTCAAGTAGGGATCAAGCCACCTTGCAAGCTTTGCCGCAACGCGACATTCGTCGCGCGGGTCGCGTCCTTGCGCGGACTACAATCGACGGCTCGCCGACTGCAGGACCATCGATCATGCGCACCGACCAGCCGGTCACGACTCACCGTCTCGACTACACGCCCCCGGCCCACACGGTCGATACGATCGCGCTCGTGTTCGACCTCGATCCGCAAGAAACCCGCATCACCGCCACGATGCAATTGCGGCGCCTGCCCGACGCTGCGGCGGACGCGCCGCTGTGGCTGGATGGCGACAGCCTGAGATTGCTGAGCGCCTCGATCGACGGGCAGCCAGTCAGTGCCGAGCGACTGCATGTCGATGCCCACGGACTGCGCATCGATGCGCCACCGGCGGCCTTCACGCTGGTGACCGAAGTCACGATCTGCCCGGCCGACAATACCGCGCTCAACGGGCTGTATGTCTCCAATGGCAGCTTCTACACCCAGTGCGAGGCGCAGGGTTTTCGCCGCATCACCTATTTTCCCGACCGCCCCGATGTCATGGCGCGCTATACCGTCGATATCGTGGCGGACACCTCGCGCTGGCCGGTGCTGCTGTCCAACGGCAATCTGATCGAGTCGCAGACCCTGCCTGACGGTCGACAGCGGGTGCGATGGGTCGACCCATTTCCAAAGCCGAGCTATCTCTTCGCCCTGGTCGCCGGCAATCTGCAGGCCCGCGAAGAGCGCATCCTGACCGCCTCCGGGCGCGATGCCCTGCTGCAGGTCTGGGTCGAGCCTGGCAACCTCGATCGCACCGAACACGCCATGGCTTCGTTGATCCGCTCAATCCGATGGGATGAGGAGCGCTATGGCCTGGAACTCGACCTGGACCGCTTCATGATCGTGGCAGTCGGCGACTTCAACATGGGGGCGATGGAAAACAAGGGTCTGAACATCTTCAACACCAAGTATGTGTTTGCCCATCCGCATATCGCCACCGACGCCGATTTCGTTCATGTCGAATCGGTGGTGGCCCACGAGTATTTTCACAACTGGACCGGCAACCGCGTGACCTGCCGCGACTGGTTCCAGCTCACACTCAAGGAAGGCCTGACAGTTTTTCGCGACCAGGAGTTTTCGGCCGATGTGATGGCCCAAGCCTGCCCCGACGAGGCCACTGCGCGAAGCGCACGGGCGGTCAAGCGGATCGCCGACGTCCGGGTTCTGCGTGCCATGCAGTTCGCGGAAGACGCCGGCCCGATGGCCCACCCAATCCGCCCCGACAGCTATCAGGAAATCAATAATTTCTACACCGTGACCGTCTATGAGAAGGGCGCCGAGGTTATCCGGATGCTGCAGACACTGGTCGGACGAGAAGGATTCAGGCGTGCCATGGCACTCTACTTCGAGCGCCATGACGGGCAGGCGGTGACCTGCGACGACTTCGTCGCCTGCGTGGCCGATGCCAACGGCCGCGATCTTGATCAGTTCAAGCGCTGGTATTCGCAGGCCGGCACGCCGCGGGTCCGCGCTCAAGGCGAGTACGACGCGCAAAACCGGCGCTACACCCTGACGCTTGGCCAGTGGTGTCCGCCCTCGCCCGGGCAGCCCGACAAACTGCCCTTCCACATTCCGGTGACGGTCGGGCTGATGGGCGGCGACGGTGCCGAACTGGCACAAGCCACCCTCGAACTCACCGAGCCCTTGCAGACCTTCGTGTTCGACAACATCGTGCCGCGTGCCGATGCCGATGGCCATCTCAAGGTGGTCGCATCGCTGCTGCGCGATTTCAGCGCGCCGGTCATCCTCGAGCAGCAGTCCGACGACGCCACCCTCGCGTTTCAGGTCGCTCACGACACCGACGCCTTCAACCGCTGGGAGGCGGCTCAACGGCTCGCCATCTCGGCAATCCTGCGCGTGCTCGAGGACATCCCGGTCACCGAGGCAAGCGCTGCACTCATTCGCGCGCTCGCTCGAGCTGTTGTCGATCAGAGTCTGGACCCAGCCCTGCGGGCGCAGTTGCTGGCGCTGCCCTCGGAAGGCTTCATCGCCGAGCAGCTGGAGATCGTCGATCCGGTGGCCTTGCGTGTGGCACGCAATGCGGTACGCGATGCAATGGCGCAGGCGCTCGCCCCCGAATTGCGCTCGCAGCTTGACGCCGCGCACCAGCTTGCCCCCTATTCGCCCGACCCGGTCTCGGCCGGCCGGCGCAGTCTGCGCAACGCTGCGCTCGCGCTGCTGGTCGAAGCCGGCATCGACGGCGCCGACCGATTGGCCCAGGCTCAGATCGACCATACCGACAACATGACCGACCGGCTGGCTGCGCTTGCGGCACTGGTGCAAAGCGGCTCACCGCTGCGCGAGCCGGGTCTGGCCGCCTATGCGAGACTCTTTGATGCTGAGCCCCTTGCGATGGATAAATGGTTCACGCTGCAGGCCACCATGCACCGCCAACCCGGCGATGCGCCGGTGCTCGAACGTGTTCGCGCGCTGATGGCGCATCCCCTGTTTTCGGTTGGCAACCCCAACCGGATCCGCTCGCTGATCACGAGTTTCTGCAGTGGCAACCTGGCCGAGTTTCATGCCGAAGACGGCTCGGGCTATCAGTTCTGGGCCGAGCAGGTGGTGGCGCTCGATGCAATCAATCCGCAGATCGCCGCTCGCCTTGCACGAGCGCTCGACCGCTGGCGCAAGTTTGATGCGACACGCCAGCCGCTGATGCGGGCGGCACTCGAACGGGTTGCGGCCAATGCACAGTCACCTGATGTTCTTGAAGTCGTCGGCAAGGCGCTCTCCTGATGGCGCGACAAGTCGCTGCCAAGGCACTCTATCGCTTGCAGACAGGCAAGCGGTCAACAAGGAAACCAAGATGAAGAAGCAGATCAGCCTCACGCAATACCTGGTCGAAAAGCAGCGTGAGAAGAACCTGATTCCGGCCGAATTGCGGCTCTTGCTCGAAGTGGTCGCACGCGCCTGCAAGCGGATCAGCTACGGCGTGGGCAAGGGTGACCTGGCCGGCATCCTGGGTGAAGCCGGCTCCGAGAACATTCAGGGCGAAGTACAGAAGAAACTCGATGTGATCGCCAACGAGACCCTGCTCGAGGCCAACGAATGGGGCGGACATCTGGCCGCAATGGCCTCCGAAGAAATGGACCATCCGTACACCATCCCCAACCGCTATCCGAAGGGCGAATTTCTGCTGCTCTTCGATCCGCTCGATGGCTCGTCCAATATCGACGTCAACGTCTCGATCGGTACCATCTTTTCGGTGTTGCGCCTGCCCGAGGGAGTGCATATCCCGGAAGAAAAGTCTTTCCTGCAGACGGGCGCGCATCAGCTTGCGGCCGGCTATGCGGTCTATGGCCCCTCGACGCTGCTGGTGCTCACCGTCGGCGACGGGGTGGCGTGCTTCACCCTCGATCGCGAAACCGGCTCGTGGTGGCTGACCACCGACGGCATGAAGATCCCGCCCGACACCAAGGAATATGCGATCAATGCGTCCAACGCGCGGCACTGGCACGATCCGGTCAAACGGTATGTCGCCGATCTGAATGCCGGTTGCGACGGCCCGCTCGGCAAGGACTACAACATGCGCTGGGTCGCGTCGATGGTCGCCGACATCCATCGGATCATGACCCGCGGTGGCATCTTCATGTATCCGGCCGACAACCGCGAGCCGGGCAAACCCGGCAAGCTTCGCCTGCTCTATGAGGCCAACCCGATGGGCTTTCTGGTGGAGCAGGCAGGCGGCATGGCCACCAACGGCTTTGAGCGGATTCTCGACATCCAGCCCGCCGCCCTGCACGAACGGGTGGCGGTGTTCATGGGGTCACGCAATGAGGTGGAGCGCGTGACCAGCTATCACGACCGGGAAGGCTGACGGCGGCTTGCGCTGTTGCTCACCGCCTCCACCGCCCAGGCCGCTGCAGCCAGTCCCATTGCAGCCGTCACCATGACGCTCGAACCATAGCCCGAGCAGGCCAGTGGGGCACCTGGCGCGGTGCTGCCCTTGCCCTCAGGCGCAATAGCACCGCCCGCCGCCCCAGGCGGGGATGGCGACCAGATCGCCTCGACACCAAAAAGCCTGGCCTTTTCTCGGGAGAAACCGTGCTCGCGTCGCAGGCGCGCTCGCACCGATGCCAGCAGCGGATCGCCGCGCACCTCGGTGAGATCACTACGCCGCAGCGCGAGCGGATCGAGGCGACCACCCGCCGCACCGCACACGATGATCGGCTGAGCACGCGAGGCGCAAAGGGCGATCACGGCCGCCTTCGCACGCGGCGCATCGATCGCATCGATCACGACATCAGCATCGGGCGAGACCATCGCCTGCGCATTGTCGACGGTCACGAAGTCATCGATCAGATCGATGCGGATATCGGGCGAAATATCGGCGATTCGCGCTGCCATCACCTCGATCTTCGAGGCGCCGAGGGTCGAGCCGAGCGCATGCACCTGACGATTGACATTCGATTCGGCGACATGGTCCATGTCGATCAGGGTCAGGCGGCCCACGCCGCAGCGGGCAAGCGCCTCGGCTGCCCATGAACCCACGCCGCCGATGCCGATGACGACGACATGGGCGGCGCGAATCCGCTCGGCCGCCGCATCGCCATACAGGCGAGCCACGCCGCCGAAGCGGCGATCGGCCTCGCCGGTCGACTCAGACAAGGCTCAGGGCAGCAGCACCGTCGATCCGGTGGTCTTGCGACCTTCGAGATCGCGGTGCGCCTGGACCACATCGGCGAGCTTGTAGCGCTGATCGATCTCGATGCTGACCTTGCCAGACGACACCATCTTCATCAGATCACCGGCAATCTCGAGCAGGTTCTCGCGCTTTTCGGTGTGAGGCGCCAGCGAGGGGCGGGTAATGTAAAGCGTGCCCTTGAGCGCGGTCAGCGGCAGCGG
>Ga0114979_10002997_pt1 | contig 11343 bp, 12 predicted proteins | sample S_140625_EF_Meta_FD_87315 | JGI IMG/M metagenome (GOLD analysis project Ga0114979, IMG submission 87315) | Freshwater microbial communities from Lake Simoncouche, Canada to study carbon cycling - S_140625_EF_MetaG | ecosystem: Environmental > Aquatic > Freshwater > Lake | place: Lake... | reverse complement strand
TGCATGGAAGTGTGGTCTCTGTTCCAAGTGGGCGTGCCCTGAGTGTCATGAGGTCAAGGGGCTTACACGTGATGCACCTCATGAGTGCAAGCCTGAGAATGTCGCAACGGCCAAGCTCCTCGCCAAGGACACCAAGCCCTGTCCAGGATGTGCAGTGATGATCTGCAAGATTGAGGGTTGCGACCAGATGTGGTGCCCCCAGTGTCACATTGCCTTCTCCTGGCGTACAGGTCAGAAGGAGGCAGGTGTTGTTCATAATCCACACTTCTATGAGTGGCAGCGTAGGCAGAATGGTGGAGTTGCCCCGCGTGTGGCTGGTGATGTGCCCTGTGGCGGTATCCCTAACTACCACCAGGTCCGTGAGCGTGTGAGGACACTAAAGCCTAGTGAGATGGAACTGATCTTGAATTTCCACCGTATCATCCAGCATATCAACCACGTTGAGATTGCCAGATTCCACAATGTCTTCAATGTGGCTGATAATGAGGAGCTCCGTATTCAGTATCTCCTTGGAAATATTAGCGCCAATGATCTAAAATTCGAGATCCAGAAGAGAGAGAAAAAGCGTGAGAAGGAGCGAGCACAGAGACGTGCATACGAGGTACTGGTTCAGGGTGGTACCGATGTTCTTAACCGAATCATGGCCGAAACGGATCTGGATAAGAAGCGCGCCATCCTAGATGAGATTGATGCACTCCGTATCTATGTGAATGAGCTCCTCGCCAAGATTAATGAAAGGTTGAAGCTGTCTGTACCCCAATACACGAGTAGTTGGGGTACAATCTACCCATTCAGCCTAACTGCAAAGAAGGAACTAAAGAAAAAGGCTGCTACGACGCTGGCGGCGATTGCAGCTACCGTGGCTGTGGCTAAACCTGTGCCTGTGGATACCACTGTGGCTGCACCTGTGGCTATTACCCCTACCTAGCTAAAAACTAATTCGGTAGTAGACCCTTATTAATCTGCAGGACATCATAGTCATCCTTGGGATAATCAGGCCGATCAGACATAAAACACTTCAGAGCCTTAGAGTGAACATGAATAGTCGCCAATACGTAGCCATCCAAGATTGGCTGCCACAAAAAATTTTCTGGATTTTTTTTCCATTCAAAGCTCATCTCATTGATATTATAGAGTGCAGATTCATTCTCGTATTTTGCTATCTTATGCCCGCCCGTATTTCTGGAATCAATGCCACCTACCCACTGTCCAACACACAAGGAATCAAAAAGCATATTAAATCGCCTAAATTCATCAGAAAGATAAAAGGGACATTCGCTCGTATGACCCTGCTTAGATCTACGCTGTGGGATTGAGTCATTACGCTCATCGCTAATCACAGGAAAATAACTCATTGCCCCTGAATCATCTGCATATGCCGCTAGACTCTGCATGTCTTCTAGAGGTGTATGAATAATACTAATTAAAAAATTATTGAATCGTCGTATGGATTCTATGGTAGGAATAAAAAGAAAGGCAGGATGTCCCCTCTGATCATTATCTCTTACCATTCTCATCTTTCTAGTGTCTTTTAATTCTTTGATCATAGCATCAATATTAATATAGAGAAGCACATCATATTCCATGGCCAGGACATTTGTGAGATCTTCCTTAATCATCAGTTCCTGAATTAAGAAGAATCGCTCCTTCACGTGCCTCCAGTACGCCTTTCTGAATCCCATATCTCCATTAAAATTCTTAAGGAAATATCTATGTTCAGGGGTCTCTTCGAGCATACTTCTAAATGCTAGATTCGCATTATATTCATCCTGCAGATCTATAAAAAATTTCTCATCCTTATGACAGTCATCCAGAATAATATAAATAATCGCTAAAGGGTTCCATAGGCGAATCTGCTTAACACAGTCAGCAAGGTAAGGTGGGACTGACTCACCAAGATGGGTTAAAATAATCGGATTATATCGTACCATTTCTAAGAGAATTACAATTATATTCTTTAGATGAATGTAGATGGGTCCTTCTAATATACCTCCTGGTCCTTTGCTAAAGGGTGGCAAGCGTATATGTATGCGTACACGTAAGAATAGGAATAGGAATAGGAAAAATAAATCTAAAAAGAGAAGATAATATCCTTATACAATAGGATGGCAAAGACAAGAAGAAAAAGAGCACCGTTAGCACAAGATGGTGCCAAATGGCCTACCGGCTCTATTGCCTACATATGTGGCTCAACAAAGCTTGCATTCAACCCCAGTTCAGATGATCTAGGTGGTTCAGAACAAGCAGTGGTTCATCTTTCTAAGGCATGGGCTCAAAAAGGTAGGATTGTGGTTGTCTTTGGTAATGTGAAAGAGTGCAAAATAGATGGTGTAGAATACAGACATATCAACAAGTTAAATTTGAGAGATACCTTTGACACTGCTATTTTCTGGAGATCCTTCGGTGTTCGTCTCATACCTTTAGTGCAGGCCAGAAAGCGTATTGTGGATCTTCATGACAGCTGGGACCCCACCAGCTATGTGTCACCCATTGAACTACTAGATAAGGTTGATCTATTTATGGTAAAATCTAAATACCACAGATCACTATATCCATATATAGGAGATTCTAAGATAAAGATAATCCCAAATGGCATACAATTAGATATCTATGAACCACTTGCTAAAAAATATGGGGAAACAATTCGTGAGCCTCATCGACTTATTTATGCATCGAGTTATGACCGCGGTCTAGAACAAATGCTCAAATATTCTTGGCCAAAGATTATTTCTGCTGTACCCGATGCTGAGCTACATATCTATTATGGAATGAATCGTATTGGCAAAATGCCTCTTGGTGCCAGACTCAGACAATTATTCAAACAGAAGGGTGTCAAAGAACATGGTAGAGTCTCTCTAGAAAAAATAGCCGAAGAAAAATGCAGATCAGCTATGCATTTTTATGTGAGTAATTCTGAGACAGAAATCGACTGTATCAGTGTTCGTGAATCACTTGTCTGTGGTGCCGTCCCGATCTTAGGGACCGATTATGTCTTCAAGGAGAGAGATGGTATTCATATTTCAGGGAGTACGGATGATCCGGCAACGTACAGGAAAGCAGGATCAACCATGGTCAAACTGTTAAATAATCCTGAAATTCTAGAAAAGAAGCGTGAGGTTCTAAAGCACAGTCGAACGATCATATCTTGGGAAGATGTCGCAAAGAAATGGTTGAATGCGCTCTAAAGGGAAGTATAAACCCGGCTAGTTTGATAGATCTCATGTCTTCTTGGGTAAGAGGAGCAAAAGTCTACGCAAAGCCAAAGCAAGTAGTTCCCTTCTATTACGATATTTCCAATACAACGGAAATATCAAGAACTTTTCTAGAAGTACTGGGTGCAGCAATTTATAGTAAGAAGCAAAATGAAAAGTGCACCATCTACGATCCCAATGAGTTTCTATCTATTGCGCTGATGTACAATCCCAATATTAAGGTTGTGAAGGTTGCGCCTGAAAATACAAATGCAATCAGCATCAAATCATTACAGGATATAACTAAAACACTAAAGTTTTCTGAGATAAAGGCAGCCGCTGCAGATATTTTCAAATATCAGTCTCTATTCAACCAGTCAATTCTGAATGTCTTGAAGAATGCTTCTATCAGAGCTGCCTTTGATATGGTCATTCATCTAGTAACAGATGCCTCCGGTGCAAATATACCCTGGTACATTTCAACCGTAAAGGAGTATCAGAAGAAGACAAAGAAGGCATCATTAAATCTGTATATCATGACGGACTCCTATGCGAATGTCACTGCATTCCAGGCAGTCGCAGATCCCTCATGGAAACTGACAAGTCTGAGTAAGTTCCCACCGACTGATGCGGCGTCTGCTCTATTCCAACAGCTCGCAGAAGTTCAGATTTTCGCTGTGGCCCCTGCTGCGATTCTCGATTTCCAGTATGCACTTGACAGATTTATGTTTGTCATGCAGCGTAATGCAAAGGGGTATGAGTTTTTCAGAGAATTAAATAATGCTGAGTGGTTTATATTTTAGGTCTAAACCTGATATTGGTTATATCTACAGATGGATCATTATGAGAATGCAATTGGTCCCGCAGATCTAAATGAGTCTCTGCATATGATGTTATTCAGTGTCTTATTTTACGCAGCATGTTTTTCTGTAATTAAATGCTACACGAGAAAGTAATATGTCTAAAGCTATTTCACCTTGTAAACTAGATGAGTTTTGAAGGTGAAGTAATAAGTGATACACATTTAAATATGTGGAAATATAATTCAGAACAAATAAATGAATTATATACTAAACAATCCCCCAATTTGATTCTCGCGGGTGATATCGGAGATCCAGATGAGGTAACCTTATATAATGCTCTTAACATAGCAAGATCTAAATATGAGCGAGTCATCTACATTCCAGGAAATCACGAATTTTATAAGAGAACTCCTGGTTCTAAGAAAAGTTCTGCCAGTACACTTGCCTGGTTCAATAAGTTAGATGATCAGTGGTCCAATTTCCATTTCTTTTACAGACGAACAGAAGTCTACGATGGTGTCAGAATCATAGGTGCAACTGGATGGTCCTCTTCACCAAAAGGGACCGAGTGGACAAATTCCATCAGCGATGAAGGCCGCAAAGACCGCGAATTTATAGAACAGGCTCTGAGTAAATCCAAAGAGCCTGTCCTAGTCGTCACCCACTACCCCTCAACACTTGAGGTACTCCAAGATAGTTTCAGAAATAAGATAACACAATACGATTATGCTCAGAATCTTGAATACATGTTTCGCCCACCTCTACACACATGGATTTTCGGTCATGTTCATCAAGCTCATGACTTTAAAATGCCGTATAGTTCTTCTCTGTCAGGTTCAGGATCAGTGCGTATCCTATGTAATCCTTACGGATATCCCAGTGAAAAGCTCGCCTCATCTAAGACCAAGCTCTTTACAATCCAAACCCATTCAACTTCGGAAGTATATCCTCGTGATATGACTTATCGAATGCTATGATACTAGCTTTGAAATTTGCCTGCGGTGTAAATGCAATAGGTCGTACACTCTTAACAAAGGCTATAGATTGAAACCAAGTCATACCTTTCTTAGCAATAAGATACATTGCCATGATACAGGCGGAACGCTGCATTCCTGCAAAACAATGTACTAATATATTACTACCCTCATTATGTTCTTTCATGAGTTTATAGATAGTCTCATGAGACCATAAGGTCATATTACGGATTTCATCGGGTTCAAGATTATCGTCAACCGGAATTCGATATTGCTTTCTTACATTTATTGAAAAAGGTATATCTTTTGTCGCATTGAAAACAACTGTTATGTTTTTTTCCTTGAGCCATTTATTATTTAAGGCAGCCTGCTTATTTCCTAACCAAATTCCGGGGACAATTTCATGAGCATCTTCACCTGGTTGCATCCTGATTTAAATAAGCGAGTAAAATTGAACTAGAAACGCGTACACTGTGCCCTAACGCAATGCTAACTCTGCACTTATACGATAACATAGAAGTCATGCATTCACTGTGCATAGCAATAGTGAAAAAAAAGTACACGGAGACCATGTTCTGGGCATTAGAACTCTATGACAGTGGATTAATCGACCCTCCTAGTCTTATTACCATGTGGATTCAGCATTTCGGATTTGGCCCAAGGTGTTTTTCTGTCCTAGCCGATATCTTGACTATTGACAGTCTAGATCGAGATGAATTTATTAAGAAGATCTATTCATGGTGTCATATGGAGAAAGATTCGTCCGTGTTCCACCTCTTGCTAAAAGGCCTTAATTCAACCATAGGCCTATCACCTGAATACAAGACTCTCGAAAAGGCTATGGAGGGATATTTGATGAAAGGCGCCACTGTAGAAGCCTGGCTGACTGCAACGAAACTAGACACCGAAGTCCAATGGTTTATTCTCAATAAAATCGCAAAAGCGAAGAAACGGGTCAGCCAACTTGATGTCTTGAGAGGCCTTGAGAATGAGGCACTTTCTATAGCAGCAGCCTTTATCCTAGTATCAATTTCAGACGAAGTCTTTAACGAAGCTATGTTGCCCTATGTAGTGAAAACAGTACTTCCAAAGGAGATTACAGAAGCCATTAATGATTGGGATGCAGAACCATCTATACGAAAGCGGCGTGTCTACAAGATAAAACCAGAAGCCCTCAATTTATGTGAACGGGGTACAAGGCTATTCACAGATTCTAGCCTTCCAGAGTTACAGGATAACTTCACCGACTCATTAAAGTCATCGTCATGTTGGCAGTCAATCCTGGAAGACTATCTAGAGAATGATGCCTGGAAATCAGATATTTACAAGGAAATGTTTTACAATACCTACTTTCCCTGGACTACCGATGATATACCAGACGAATGGTCATTGAAAGACAAGGAACAATCTCATGGTCCTGGTCTTGGAAAAACGAAGCAAAATGCAATCATACATTATGTGACGTACATGCTAAATCAATCTAGATTCATACCGCCTTTTACCATAAAAACCTATCCAGAAATCCTATGGGGTTAACTTGAATAAATTAGCAATCTTATCAAGATCATCATTCTCAATTGGCTCATAGGTCGTTACACACTGCCGAATCACACTCGCAGGTGAATCAAACCGATTTACAATACATAAGACCCTATTTGAAGTCCGATCCTTCACAAAGGTAAATACACTCTCATCCGTGCAAACATAGGTCAACGCATTCTCTGCAGTACTAAAACTCATCTTCATACAATAAGGAGTGATCGTTGTATTTTTTGCGATATCAGTGTTGGTAATAACAAACCCTACAGAACCATCCGTGAATTTAGCAGACTCTAGACTGATCAGAGGGAGCTGTGTGTTTGAATCTGGGCGCACCAGTGGCTTAACTACCTGTGTCTTTAGTGTGGACTCAACTAGACCCATATATATGGTATATAACCATATATTAATAGATGTTTAGATACCTGTGCATAAAATCTGAGACTTTTAAGACATTGATTGCTAGCCCCCTAGTATCATTTAATTGGTTTGATAGATAATAGTGTTTGCATATTGATGCCCAGTCTTCTATATGATTACATGATGGATAAGCGTCGTATAAATTTTTAAATCGTTGAATACTTATTTCTGAAAGGCCGAAATTTAATGCACTTGTAACGAAAAAGTCAATCGCAGTATCTTTACAGTTTTCTGGCTCATTTTTAAAATGAGATTCAATTGCCTTCATTCTTAATTCGTGCTTATACCTCAATTTAAACTTTAGAATCTTAAATTCACAAGATCTGAATCGATCAAATATCCAAGAAAACACTCCATAGCTTTTTAATTGAGAATATATGGAAATAAACTGCCCCATCGTAAATGGCTGATTAGATAATACATTTAGGGGCATCTCAGGATTCTCAAACATCCAATCTGAAATTAAGAGTCGAGAAATAATAGACCGTTTCAGAGTTTCAGCCTCATAGACATAGGTAAATCGTTTGTGGAAATTAATTACGTAGACGGGCTGCTTAGGAACCTCCAGGGTAATAATATCTTCAGTATTCATTATTTTTTTCATGCAAATATCGATCTTCCTTTTCTTAACTAAGACATTCAGATTCCGTATTACCTTAAAAATAGCCCTATAAATTTTTAAGACTGTGTCCCATTCGGCTTCTTCTGCATCCCTCATATTCTGTAACATTAATCGTATGGGTTTTTTCTTGTAAAATGTATTGTATTTTAAATATGTATTAAATGCATTATACATACTATAAGATGACTCTTTTTTTATCTTATCTATCACATGGTTCATTTTAAAGCTTGTAAAGAGGTCAAACTTGTACTGAACAGATTTAGACACGGAAAAAGAAGAAGGTATCTTCCACCTCGGCCCGTCATAAATTTTTAATAGAGATTTTGAAGCTGGATTATATTTAATTTTATTGTAGTTTAGCCTTGGTGCTTTTTGCTTTGGCTTCGCCTTACTTAGCAGCTTTGGCTTCGCCCTATTTAATCCTTTCGGTACACCCCTTTTCCGTTCCTTCTTATATTTGTTGCTGGTACCAATATGAAATTGTATGGTATCCATGTTATATAAATTAGGTAAAAATGGTTTAGATGACTTAGCTGTCTTAGACAATATCGAATAAGGTCAGTCTTCCATTCTTATATAGACCACATTGGATACCATTCAAGCTAAATACTTCAGAACCCTTCAACATATAGGTTGCCTCAGGAGTTACCAGTCTCTGCATTACAGATAAATTAAGAGGGACGTCCCTCGCAAATTTTTCATGTGCCAAGCACAGTGACGGACTAGGCTTCAAACTCGGACACCTACACCTCATATACGTCGAGCCACACTGGCTAATAGCCTGACACTGATACTTGCAGTCATCATCTGGCACTAGTGTAAATTTACCCCGTTCATCATCCTTTAAAAGAGCAGCCAGAGGTTGCAGAGGCACATTCAATTCTTTACAGATCTCTTTTGCCAATGAAACGCCTTTAGTATAAAGAACGGAATCTAGACTTTCCCAAAGGGACATTTGAATCTTATACTCTTGCATAGGGTGTGCGTGAAATGAGCAAAGTAAAGTTTCATTTTTTTCAGTAAAAGGCTCATGGTATCACCTGGAGAATGGGGGCCATCCGCATGGAAGCTTTTACATGGGCTCGCAGAACGTGTTGGAAATCAGACTCTCGATGTTATGATTAGAGATGAAAAAAACGAACTACGCATTGTCTTAAAAGATTTATGGTATCTGATGCCATGTCGCCATTGCCAAGAACATTATCGTGAATGGTTGCGTTTTAATCCTCCCGACTCATTCCTTTCTAAAGGTGCTGGTTATCTACAAGAAGATTTGAGAGATTGGGTTTTCAGACTACATGAATCTGTAAATTCGCGACGCGAGGTCGTCTCAGGCTTTTTACCAGAATCTCTGACAGAAATCTACTCCACTGTAAATTTACGCGAACAAGCACTAATCTTTAAAACCGTCTATCAACGGGGGCTTCAGACAGGAGTTCTGAAGCCTGAGGAATGGAAAAAAACATGGAGACACTTGGATCTTCTATTGAGAAGTTTAGGCTGTTAATTAACACTGGCCATACAGACAGTGGGACTCGGTGACATTGCACTTGCCGGCATGAGTTTCGATAGAACACCAAATAAATCTGAAGAGCGAGCACCACAAGATCTAGATATATAATACATAGCACTACCTATTCCCATGGATGCAAGGCCGCACACTATACCTATAACTTTACCAAAAACACCTACACCTTCGCAATCACCCATGTAATAGAATCTGGCAATTATAATTAATGAGAAGAATATGCATGTTGCAAAAAGTATATGACCAGCCTGTGTATATCTTTGCTCATGTCCTACAGGATCTCCACCTTGGACCATAGGCACATTTAGGGTTTCATTTCCATTTGAAAGGAAAAATCCAAAAATAAATCCAATACTGGTTATCCAGTAACTAGGTGCAACTGACGTATTTTCTTTAGTTCCAAATGTATAATAGTCAAGTTTCTTGAACTCATCTGGTACTGGTATTATTTTACATACATCAACCAGAGATCTGTTTAGTTGATCTTTCTTATTAGGCATTAATTTTTCCACAACATACCCAATGGATGATTTACACCCAAGTGTGAATACAGGTATAACAATGGCGAGTCCAAAAAAAAGCAGACACTGTGCAATAGATCCAGTTGTTATTGTTAACATAAATGATGTCAATGCCATTATCAGTGGTAATTGTTGAATTCCGCGATACATATATTCTTTTGTACTGCCTATTAATCCAGAAGCTGATACCAGCGACATTCTACCGTGAAGTACCGAAATTAATTTGTTCATGATGAAGGGGCACAAACATACATTGGTTTACCAGCCTCTGCTGCAGTAATAATCATCGGTATATTTAGCATATTAACACCATCCCTGCCAAATAATGCTGTATTCTGATAGACTAGTGCCATACCCATAGCAATTCCTAAAATCGTAGTAAATAAGACATTTTCAAATGAATCACAGCCGTAGATATATCTATAGATAAACATTGCTAAAATAAATAATACGCTAAATCCTGTAGCCACCTGTGTCCGCATATTCACATCACCGCCCAGGGTTGTAATTTCCCGTTGAAATTGTTGAATAGTTCCTATTATATATGAAATCACACCAGTTAAAAAGAACATGCTGGATGATGGAAAGGAGTTAGAACTCCCTATAGAATCTATCATTGAAATTCTCATTAGATTGGGAAATGCGAATCCGTTTTGACACACTGGAGCATTTGCATTTAGACCTGCTCCTATAGGCGCTATACTCCCAATTAAACTCGAGAATAATCTCTGTATAATCATCAATTCAAACATTGTAAAAAGAAGTACTGCATATGATTTACAGAAACTTAGCAATGATAATAAACCAATACCAAAGACAAGTCCATCCGGAAGTAGACGGAGAAATTCCACGGAAATTTTTATAACTGCTCCAAGTTTTTCTTGTAAAAATTCATGGATTCCTGGTTTTATTAGTGTTGAGGACATAAGGCCTATCTATCATATTTATATAAAGCAATGGGGATCCCTTCGTATTACAGAACTCTAATAACCAAGATACCTCATGCGATTCAGCGGGTTGCACCTTCAGGAGTAAGTGCACTTGTCGTTGATATGAATTGTATGATTTATCATGTTCTAAAGGAACCGACGATGATGGCTATTCAGTACCCTGGGGCTTCGGATATCGCCGGTTCCAAGGCATGGGAACGCAAACTTCAGGAGGAAGTCTGTAGCTATTTAACACATATCTGGAGGTCTGCCGGTGCACCTTTAAAGGTATACGTAGCCTTGGATGGAGTTGTTCCGTACGCTAAGATCAAGCAGCAGCGCTTTCGGAGGTTCAAATCTTCAGCACAGGCTAGTTCTACTGGCACTGAAGTGTGGGATACAAATGCCATCACGCCAGGAACCGAATTCATGGCCTCAATGGGATCCGCCTTGAAGGTAGCAGGGTCCAAGCACGGTTGGATAATTAGCGACACAGAAGAGCCTGGTGAGGGTGAACACAAGGTTCTCCGATGGCTGCTTTCTACAATGCTGCCCCCAGGGCCTATTGTAGTGTATGGCCTCGACGCGGACTTGATTCTCTTGTGCCTCCTAGCCGGAGATAAGCTGGGCGAACAGCACCCATTATTTTTACTGAGGGAGGCCATGGCATTCGGAAAGATGGTACGTCTTGATGAGAAATCAAATGTCGACTTGTGTTTTTTCAAGGTGGCCTGTCTATATGAGTCATTGCAGCGAAATGGTAAGTGGTCCAGAGAACAATTGTTTGACTATATTTTCGGAATGTCATTTTGTGGT
>Ga0114979_10002995_pt1 | contig 11346 bp, 10 predicted proteins | sample S_140625_EF_Meta_FD_87315 | JGI IMG/M metagenome (GOLD analysis project Ga0114979, IMG submission 87315) | Freshwater microbial communities from Lake Simoncouche, Canada to study carbon cycling - S_140625_EF_MetaG | ecosystem: Environmental > Aquatic > Freshwater > Lake | place: Lake... | reverse complement strand
CCTATTTATTCATAAGTAGGCGCATTGACCTCCCCGCGCGTAAATCTCTTAGATTTTGACGCTGACCAAATGGCAGCGTATGTCGCGGGGTTGAATGAAAAGCCCTTTAGGGCAAAACAACTCATGCAGTGGATACATCAACGCGGTGTATCCGATATTAATGACATGAGTGATCTCGCAAAAAGCTTTAGAGCGACTTTGTTAGATAAAGCAGAAGTGCTTTCTCTCCCCGTTATCAAAGAAGAACACGCCGCAGACGGTACACGTAAGTGGTTACTTGATGTCGGCGCCGGTAATGCAGTGGAGTCTGTGTTTATCCCCGAAGATGATCGCGGTACTTTGTGTATTTCTTCTCAGGCAGGTTGTGCAGTCAATTGCCGCTTTTGCTCCACTGGATACCAAGGATTTTCACGCAACCTCACTTCTGGTGAAATCATTGGTCAACTATGGTTTGCTGAGCATCTTTTGCGCAATGATCCTGAAGCCGTTCGCAGAATTGAAAAATATCCAACTCCTGGCTGGGAGCACACTGGTCGCGTCATTTCTAACGTGGTGATGATGGGTATGGGCGAACCTTTACTCAATTACGATAACGTGGTGTCTGCCTTACATTTGATGCTCGATGATAGGGCTTACGGATTATCGCGTCGACGAGTCACTGTTTCTACGTCGGGTGTAGTACCCATGATTGATCGTTTGGCGCAAGACTGTCCAGTAGCGCTTGCGGTGTCATTGCATGCGCCCAACGATACCTTACGAGATCAGCTCGTGCCACTGAATCAAAAATATCCGCTTCGCGAACTACTCGATGCCTGCGAGCGTTACTTACCTTTTGCTCCCAGAGATTTTTTAACTTTTGAGTATTGCATGCTTGATGGCATCAATGACTCAGATATTCAAGCTAAAGAATTGGTTCGCCTTCTCAAAAACATTAAATGCAAGGTGAACCTGATTCCTTTTAATCCATTTCCTGAGTCTGGGCTTAAGCGCTCTCCCGCACAGCGTATACATGCATTTGCAAGTATTCTTCTAGATGCTGGCATGGTGGCGACTGTGCGTAAGACTCGTGGTGATGATATTGCTGCAGCCTGTGGTCAGCTAGCAGGAGATGTTGTGGATCGTACGCGCGTGCGTGAGCGTGCAGTACATGATTCAGAGATTATTCATACACAAGAGCAGCCTATTGAATGGCTGAAGAAATTGGATAGCTAATGAGTACTTTGCCATTGGGACCCGCTCCTAAACGAGAAACACGTCAAGCAACGGTTGCTTGGAAAACCAACATCATTACAGTGGGTGGAAATGCCCCGGTACGTGTTCAGTCCATGACGAATACCGATACTGCAGATGCAGTTGCTACCGCGATTCAAGTAAAAGAGTTAGCGCGCGCTGGATCAGAAATGGTTCGAATTACAGTCAATACACCTGAGGCTGCAGCGGCCGTTCCCTACATTCGTGAGCAGCTAGACAAAATGGACGTTTTGGTTCCATTGATTGGCGACTTTCATTACAACGGCCACACTTTGCTGAAAGATTATCCCGAGTGCGCTAAAGCACTATCTAAGTATCGTATTAATCCCGGCAATGTAGGCAAGGGGGCAAAGCGTGACCCACAATTTGCTCAAATGATCGAAGCAGCATGTCAATATGACAAACCGATTCGGATTGGTGTGAACTGGGGAAGCTTGGATCAAGATCTGTTGGCTTCTATTATGGATAGCAATGCTGCATTAGCTAATCCAAAGACTGCACAAGAAGTCATGATTGAGGCCTTGATTCAGTCGGCGCTGCAATCAGCAGAAAAAGCGGTTGAGCTAGGAATGAATCCCAATCAAATTGTGCTCTCTTGCAAAGTCAGTAATGTGCAAGACTTGGTTGCAGTCTATCGTGACCTATCAGGGCGCGCAGACTACCCTTTACATTTGGGCTTAACCGAAGCAGGGATGGGCAGCAAAGGAATTGTGTCTTCAACTGCAGCCATGGGCATTCTGTTGCAAGAAGGCATTGGCGACACGATTCGCGTTTCATTAACGCCAGATCCTGGCGCCCCCCGCGAAAACGAAGTCATCGTGGCTCAAGAGATTCTTCAAACCATGGGCTTGCGCCATTTCACGCCAATGGTTATCGCCTGTCCAGGTTGCGGCAGAACTACCAGTACAACCTTTCAAGAGTTAGCTTCCGATATTCAATCTTATCTGCGTCAGCAAATGCCAATCTGGAAAAAAACACATCCCGGTGTTGAAAATATGAATGTGGCTGTAATGGGGTGTATCGTTAATGGACCAGGGGAAAGTAAGCACGCCAATATTGGTATCTCATTACCAGGTACCGGTGAGACTCCTGCAGCCCCTGTATTTGTTGATGGCGTCAAGGTAAAAACCTTACGCGGTGACAATATTGCGCAAGACTTTCAGCTCATAGTGGACGAATATGTGAAGCAAAACTACGCAGCGAAAGCGTAATTAAAACAAGAATAAAAATGACCGATCAAAATAATCAGGCGAAAGTGCAGAAGACGCAAAAGATCAACGGCGTTCGTGGCATGAATGATTTATTGCCAGCAGATGCTGCCCAGTGGGCACATCTAGAGCAGGTATTGCGTGACCTCACACGAGCTTATGGCTATGAGTTTTTAAGAACACCCATAGTTGAAGCTACCGCAGTATTTCAGCGAGGTATTGGTGAGGTGACCGATATCGTTGAGAAAGAAATGTATTCTTTTGAAGATCGTTTAAATGGTGAGCAACTGACATTGCGTCCTGAGGGCACAGCTGCATTAGTGCGCTCTGTGATTGAAAATAATTTGTTGTATGAAGGGCCCAAACGTCTTTGGTATACGGGGCCAATGTTTCGGCATGAGCGTCCACAACGAGGTCGTTATCGTCAATTTCATCAGTTTGGCATTGAGGCTTTGGGTTTTGCTGGTCCCGATATCGATGCAGAAATCATTCTCATGGGTCAACGCTTATGGGATGAGCTAGGTTTGATAGGTGTCCGCCTGGAAATTAATTCTTTAGGACAGGCTCATGAGCGTGCAGAGCATCGCGCAGCCCTAGTGACTTATTTTGAAAAGAATCAGGCGCAATTGGATGAAGATTCGCAGCGACGTCTTTTAACCAATCCTTTGCGAATTCTGGATACAAAAAATCCAGATATGCAGACATTGATCGAAGGCGCACCAAAGTTATTAGATTTTTTGGGCGATGAATCGTTGCAACACTTCAATACGGTTCAGGAATTATTGAAAGCTAACAATATCCCGTGCAAGATCAATCCACGCTTGGTTCGTGGCTTGGATTACTACAACCTCACTGTCTTTGAGTGGATAACAGATGAGCTTGGCGCACAAGGAACGATTGCTGGCGGTGGGCGCTATGACCCCCTCATTGAGCGGATGGGTGGTAAAGCTGCTCCTGCATGTGGCTGGGCTATGGGTATGGAGCGCGTGCTTGAGTTGATGAAAGTTTCAGATTCGCTTCCTGAGGTTCAGGCCCAATGCGATGTTTATGTGTTGCATCAGGGCGGTAATACTTTCACAACTGCCATGATTGTTGCTGAGCGCCTACGTAGCGCTGGAATTGATACCATTCTCTTTTGCCCACCAGACGGCCAGTCAGCTAGCTTTAAGTCGCAAATGAAGAAGGCCGATAGCAGTGGCGCTTCCTTTGCAGTCATTATTGGCCCCGATGAATTAGCTAAGAATGAAGCGCAATTAAAAGACCTACGGGCTAGTGGTGAGCAAAAAGCCGTCCCCTTGGATGGGCTATTAGAAGCTGTAATGGAAGCAATTGTTGGCGCCTCCGAATAGAATGTACTTAGCCCTAAAAATAATGACCAATAAATGAGTTTGGATTGATATGCCTTTAGATTTACAAGAACAAGAACAGATAGATCAGCTGAGAGATTTTTGGCAAAAGTATCGTAACTTGATTGCTGGTGTTCTGACAGTAGTTTTATTTGCCTATGCAGCCTATAGTGCTTATCACTGGTGGCTGAATAATCAAGCTACAGAGGCTTCTAAGCTTTATGAAACGATGGTCTCTGCAATTGCTAAGGGAGATAAAGATCAGACCTTACGCGCCGCCAATGACCTGCAAAAAGACTTTGCTCGTACTACTTACGCTGCGATGTCTAGTTTGGTTGCCGCTCGAGTTGCATCCGATGCTGGTGATAGTGCCAAGGCGATTGAGTATTTACGTTGGGCTGCCAAAAATGCTTCTAATGATGGTTACTTAGCATTGGCGAAGCTGCGCCTTATTTCTCAATTAATTGAGCAGGGTGGCGACCAAAATTTTACTGAGGCTGATCAGATCCTGAAGGAAAAACCCATTCAGGGATTTGAGGCCCTATGGCTTGAGCGGCGTGGCGATTGGTACTTAGTACAAAAGAAAAATGCTGAAGCAAAGGCAAGCTATCAAGAGGCTTGGAAAAAATTAGATCAAGCAAAAGAGTTACCTGAAGACGCTCGCCGTCTATTGAAGGTTAAGTTAGATGCTGTTGGGGGCCTTGCTCAGTGATCAATGCAATGAACCATCAGGTAAAGCGGCTTGTAACTGCTTTTCTCATAGGCTCACTTGCATTCACTTTTATTGGGTGCTCTGGTAGTGCACGTGTCCGTAAGCCAGCAGAACTGACACCAGTCACTAATCAGTTTGAAATGCTTCCTGTATGGACTACCAATGTTGGCTCGTCAGAAAAATTTAATTTTCATCCCGCAGTTGCAGGAGATGGGGTTTACGCGGCATCTCATAATGGAACTGTGACTAAAGTTGACTTAGCTACTGGTAAAAAAATGTGGGAGGCTTCTGTGCCTGAGCGCTTAGCTATTGGTCCAGGTACGGATGGGAGTATTACTGTTGTTGTCGGTATAAAAGGTACGGTTTATGCATTTGATGATTCGGGTAAGTCAATATGGAAAGTCAATATTGCTAGCGAAGTATTGAGTGAGCCAGTAGTGTCGGGTGGAGTCGTAGTTGTCCGTGCTTTGGATAATCGTTTCTTGGGATTAGATGCTAAAACAGGTGTTCGCAAGTGGATTTATCAAAGACCGCAAGCTGCTTTATCTTTGCGCGTTGGCTATGGCATGTTACCTCTGAATAATGAGGTGGTAGTGACTGGATTTTCAGGTGGGCGTTTTGGCATGATTGCGATTGCTAATGGCGGTTTAATCTGGGAGACCCCCATATCGTTCCCGAAAGGCTTTTCGGAAATTGAACGTCTAAATGATGTTACCTCTAAGCCAAGCTTAGAGGGGGATACAGTTTGTGCTGTGTCTTATCAAGGTCGCATTGGTTGTGGGCAAGTCAGGACTGGAAATCTCATTTGGTATAAAGATTTTTCTAGCTACACTGGAACTTCTCAAAGCGCCGAATTGGTTTTTTCAGCAAATGAAAAATCCCAGATCTTTGCATTCACTACAAAAGATGGAACGCCAGTTTGGGAAAATACTAAGCTCACTTTCCGGGATGTAGGAGAATCTCTTGCCGTCGGTCGAGTGGTATTGATGGGTGATATTGAGGGTTATGTGCATACATTTACACAGGCGAAGGGCGATTATATTTCTCGCTTTCGTCACGATAGCAGTCCAATCTCAGCCGCCCCTATTGCAGTTGGCGGCCTCATCTTGATTCAATCCCAAGGTGGAAAACTAGCGGCGTACAGTCCAAAATGAATCCAGTCATCACTATCGTCGGCCGTCCCAATGTTGGAAAGTCGACTCTTTTTAATCGCCTGACGCGCTCACGCGATGCTTTGGTAGCTGATTTTTCTGGCCTGACTAGAGATCGTCACTATGGCAAAGGCCGAATTGGTGAGCGCCCATTTATTTGTGTAGATACCGGTGGTTTTGAGCCAGTTGCTAAGACTGGCATCGTAGCCGAAATGGCTAAACAAACAAAGCAAGCAGTGGCTGAGTCTGACATTATTATTTTCTTAGTAGATGGTCGCTTAGGCATGGCACCTCAAGATCGTGTGATTGCTGACTTCTTGCGTAAAACAGGTCGCCCCGTGATTTTGGCCGTTAACAAAACAGAAGGAATGCAATCAGGCATTGTTACTGCAGACTTTCATGAGCTAGGTTTGGGCGAACCTTTTCCGATTTCTTCGGCGCATGGCGATGGCGTTCGCGGACTGATTGATGACGCATTAGACTCCTTGGGGATTGCTGAACCTGATCAGGAAGATGTCGCAAACGATCCTAACCGACCGATGAAGATTGCAGTAGTAGGGCGTCCCAATGTTGGTAAATCGACCCTTATTAATAAATTGATTGGTGAAGAGCGCGTCATTGCATTCGATATGCCTGGTACTACACGTGATGCCATTGAAGTGCCCTTTGAACGTAATGGCAAACCTTATATCTTGGTAGACACTGCAGGTTTGCGTCGTCGCGGAAAAGTGTTTGAAGCGATTGAAAAATTTTCTGTAGTGAAAACTCTACAAGCCATTGCTGATTGCAACGTGGTTATTTTGATGCTAGATGCTCAACAAGATATCTCTGAGCAAGATGCTCATATTGCAGGATTTATTGTAGAGGCGGGCCGTGCCTTAGTAGTGGCAGTGAATAAATGGGATGGTATTGATTCTTATGTAAAGGAACGCGCTCGTCTAGAGATTGCCCAAAAGCTGCGCTTCTTAGATTTTGCGAATGTACATCCGATTTCAGCCAAAAAAGGCACTGGTCTCAAAGAGTTATTTAAAGATGTTGATGCGGCCTATGCTGCTGCCATGGCAAAACTACCGACTCCGCGTTTGACTCGCATCTTGCAAGAGGCGATTGAGCATCAGCAGCCTAAACGGGTTGGGATGGGACGCCCTAAATTACGTTATGCCCACCAGGGAGGCATGAATCCTCCCATTGTGGTGATTCATGGTACTTCGCTCAGTGGCGTAACAGATAGCTATAAACGCTATTTGGAGGGTCGATTTAGGGATGTTTTCAAGTTGCGAGGTACCCCATTGAGAATTCAGATGAATACAGCAAAGAACCCTTACGTCGATGAGGATAAAGGAAAAAAAGGCAAAAAAAGGTGATTTTGAGATAAGCTTTTATCTAGGGCTTGAATTTTCATGAATTCGGGACAATATAGAACTCAGCAAGCACCCCAAATGGATCATCATCATTACAGTTGGCAGCATTAATAAAAAAGCAAGACTCCCAAACTAAAAAGTCAAAAAGGAGCAGTATGAATAACAACAAAATCCAATTACTTCAGGATCCATTCCTCAATATATTACGCAAGGAACATGTACCCGTTTCAATCTATTTGGTGAACGGTATTAAATTGCAAGGCAATATTGAATCGTTTGATCAGTACGTGGTGTTGCTACGTAATACCGTTACCCAAATGGTTTACAAACATGCTATTTCTACGATTGTTCCTGCTCGTGCGGTTGATTTTCGATTAGAAGAAGGTAACCCTGTATAACACTGGAGTAGATGCGCCGCGTGCCGTCTTAGTTGGAGTCGACACTGGGCGGGAAGATTTTGCGGACAGCATGGCTGAGCTCAGTCTTTTGGCTGATAGTGCTGGCTCTATACCCACAGCCTCTGTGATTGCGCGCAAAGGTAAAACTGATCCTGCTTTATTTATTGGATCGGGCAAAGCGAATGAACTTAAGCGCGTAATGGAGGAGCATGATGCCGAGCTCGCCATTTTTAATCACCCCCTATCTCCAACTCAGCAGCGTAACTTAGAGCGTCATATCGGCCGTCATGTGATGGATCGTACCGGCTTGATTTTGGATATTTTTAGTCAAAGAGCTCAGAGTCATATTGGTAAGACTCAGGTTGAACTCGCGCAAGTACGTTATCGGATGTCACGATTAGTAAGGGCTTGGAGCCGCTTGGAACGTCAGCGAGGAGGTATTGGTGTGCGGGGTGGTCCAGGCGAAACCCAGATGGAGCTTGATCGTCGTATGCTTGCTACTAAAGCCAAGCGTCTTGAAAACGAGTTGGAAAAATTACAGCGCCAACAAAGAACCCAAAGAAGGGCGCGTAAACGTAAGGATATTTTTTCAGTATCTTTGGTGGGGTATACCAATGCAGGCAAATCAACCCTTTTTAATGCCCTCACGAAAGCGGGTGCTTATGCTGCTGACCAGCTTTTTGCGACCCTAGATACCACCTCTAGAAAGGTGCACCTGGAAGGTATTGGCTCTATCGTTGTTTCTGATACGGTTGGCTTTATACGGGATTTACCACACCAACTAGTCGAGGCTTTTAGGGCTACTTTGGATGAAACCATTCATGCTGACCTGATTTTGCATGTGATAGACGCCTGTAGCCCTGTTTCTAGGGAGCAAAAAGCCGAAGTAGAGGCTGTTTTGGAGGAAATTGGGGCTGATGAGATCCCCCGGATTGAGTTGATGAATAAGATCGACTTAATGCCTCAAACCTTTACCCGTGGGGCTGTTTTGGAGCGGGATGCTAATGGCATTCCTACTCAGATTTTCCTCTCCGCCCAGGCTGGATTAGGGCTGGATTTGCTGAGGTCGGCCCTAGCTGAATGCTCTCAAATGACTGATAGAATTAGGGTCGAACACAACCGTGCTAAGACGCAAATGGCCCCGGACGAGTTTTTAGCCCCTTTACCCGAACGACCAGAATCTTCTGAATTTAATCCGATTTCCAACCAAAGCTATTTTCATAATGATGCGTAAATTTTTAAATCTCTTTTCGGTTAACGATCCCGGTTGGGGCAATAGCCACAACACCGGTGGTTCTAAGGATGCCAAAGGTGGGCAGGAGGGCGATCAGACTCCAAAAACAGATCCTGGAAACGGTAATCAACCAGTAGAAACTCAGCCTAACAATCCAACGGCAACTCCACCAGTAAAGCCGCCGGCTGTAAAACCAGACGGCCCGCCAGATTTGGATGAGCTGTGGCGTGATTTCAATGACAGACTTGCCGGAATTTTCGGCGGTAAGAAAAAACCAGGATCTAGCAAGCCAGCCAACAAACCTAGAGTTGGAGATATTCCACCACCATCGGAGCGTGGTGGACAAGGCGGTGGTAGCGGTGGCGGCGGCACCCCCAATTTCAATTTCACAAACCCATTTAGCTCTAAGACAACCGTACTAGTGGCTGCGGGTGGTGTTTTCTTAATTTGGATCTTTAGCGGCTTGTTCATTATTCAAGAGGGCCAGTCTGGTGTGGTTACGACATTTGGTAAGTACACTTACACTGCAGGCTCTGGTATTAATTGGCGCATGCCTTGGCCTATACAGGCCGAGCAAATTGTCAATGTTTCCGCAGTGCGTTCTGTTGAAATTGGTCGCTCAGTTTTGATTAAAGCAACCAATCAAAAAGATACTTCCATGCTCACTGAAGACGAAAACATCATTGATGTGCGTTTTGCAGTTCAGTACCGCCTAAAAGATCCAACAGATTATTTATTTAACAATCGCGATCCCGATACCACTGTAGTGCAAGCCGCAGAAACTGCTGTCCGTGAAATTGTGGCACGTAGCAAGATGGATACTGTTTTGTACGAAGGTCGTGAAAAGATTGCTATTGATTTGGCTGCCACGATACAAAAAATTCTGGATAGCTATAAAACAGGCATCTACGTTACAAGCGTGACCGTTCAAAACGTTCAGCCACCAGAGCAAGTACAGGCCTCATTTGATGATGCAGTAAAAGCAGGGCAAGACCAGGAGCGCTTGAAGAGTGAAGGTCAGGCATATGCTAATGACGTTATCCCCCGTGCCAAAGGTACAGCGGATCGACTCATTCAAGAAGCAGAAGGTTATAAGGCACGCGTTATGGCGACTGCGGAAGGTGATGCCGCTCGCTTTAAGCAAGTGTACGCTGAGTATGCAAAAGCTCCTGCTGTTACCCGCGATCGGATGTACATCGATAGCATGCGCGAAATGTATAACAACGTTACTAAAGTTTTGGTGGATACCAAGAACAATAGCATGCTCTATTTGCCTTTAGATAAGATCATCGCGCAAGTCAACTCAGAAAGTTCTCAAGTAGCAACTGGACAATCGCCTGCGAGTACCCCGACTGGCTCGGTTACTGTAGGTGGTGCCACTGGTAATCCGGCTGCACCATTCTCGAATAACAGCACTTCCCCGAATTTCAATTCAGGGTCTGCAAATTCTAATAATGCTGCAGATAAACGTGATGGCGGCTTACGTAGCCGCGATAGAGAGGCTAGATAATGAATGCAAATCGTCTCTTAGCTGGAGCTGCTGGGCTAGTCGCGCTCATTTTTGTTTTGTCATCGAGTATTTTTGTTTTAGATCAACGTAACTTTGCTGTGGTGTTTTCTTTTGGGCAAATTGTGCGTGTGATCGAGCAACCTGGACTCCAAATTAAATACCCAGCGCCTTTTGAAAATGTGCGTTTCTTTGATCGTCGTATTTTGACAATTGATACTCCTGAGGCAGAGCGCTTTATTACCTCCGAGAAGAAAAATCTCTTGGTAGATTCTTTTGTGAAATGGCGTATCGTTGATCCCCGTAAGTTCTTCGTGAGCTTTAAGGGTGATGAGCGTTTAGCGCAAGACCGCCTGACCCAGTTAGTACGCTCAGCCTTGAATGAAGAATTTACTAAACGCACGGTTAGAGAGATCATCTCGGATCAGCGCGAAGAAGTAATGCAAGGTATTCGTAAAAAGGTAGCAATGGATGCGTCTGAGATTGGCGTAGAAATTGTGGATGTTCGACTCAAGCGCATAGATTTGCTGGCTGAAATTAGCGACTCCGTCTATCGCCGCATGGAGGCAGAACGCAAACGGGTAGCCAATGAATTGCGCTCAACTGGAGCTGCAGAGTCAGACAAGATTCGCGCTAATGCTGAGCGTCAACGTGACACAATCTTGGCTGAGGCTTATCGCGATGCGCAGAAGATCAAAGGCTCAGGCGATGCCAAAGCAACTGCCTTATATGCGGAAGCATTTGGGCGTGACGCTCAGTTTGCGCAGTTCTATCAAAGTCTTCAAGCTTACCGAAGCTCATTTAAAGATAAGAGGGACGTGATGGTGGTTGAACCGAGCAGCGAGTTCTTCAAGTTCATGAATAAAAAGAACTAATAGCAAGTATTTGAGATCATGAATCGTTGGTTACTTCCTGAAGATATTGCAGATATTTTGCCGGCTGAGGCTCGCAAGGTAGAGACATTGCGCCGTGCCATTCTGGATTTATATCAATCTTATGGTTATGAGTTAGTTGCTCCTCCTATCCTAGAGTTTTTGGATTCTTTACTTACAGGCACTGGATCAGATCTCAATTTACAAACTTTCAAATTGGTTGATCAATTATCAGGTCGCACTTTGGGCTTGCGTGCGGATATCACTCCACAAGTCGCGCGTATCGATGCGCACTTATTAAATCGG
>Ga0114979_10002994_pt1 | contig 11347 bp, 9 predicted proteins | sample S_140625_EF_Meta_FD_87315 | JGI IMG/M metagenome (GOLD analysis project Ga0114979, IMG submission 87315) | Freshwater microbial communities from Lake Simoncouche, Canada to study carbon cycling - S_140625_EF_MetaG | ecosystem: Environmental > Aquatic > Freshwater > Lake | place: Lake... | reverse complement strand
CTCTAACACTTTTGCAGTTTTGGGTTTGCGTAGTTTGTTTTTTTTGTTGAGAGGCGCAGTTTCCAAATTTGATTATTTACAACAAGGTATAGCCATTGTGCTGTTGTTTATTGGCGTTAAAATGCTTGCAGAACATTGGATCAATCAATGGATCAGCAAAGAAATGCAAGTACTTATTTCTTTAGGAGTAATTGTACTCTGCATCGGTGGTTCTGTTTTGTATTCTATCAGTCATCAAAAGAAAGGCACACCAAAAGATAAACCCATTTAACCCAACATTCCATTGAATTATACCATTTCTGATATCATTGGCGCTACACAATCCGTTGTTTTACAACAATCCAACAACGAACACATAGCCCATGTCATCATCGATAGCAGAAAGTTGTTTTTTGGCCACCATACTTTATTCGTTTGTTTGTATGGTCCGCGCAGGTCGGGCGCCGATTTTATTGAAGCTTTATATCAGGATGGTGTGCGAAATTTTATGGTGGATGAAACTTTTAATTTGGAAATGCTAAAGGCTTTCCCCGCCGCTAATTTTCTTCAGGTTAAAAATACCTTACATGCGTTGCAGTTACTTGCAGCGTTTCATCGAAATCAATACCCTTATCCTGTTATCGGTATTACCGGAAGCAATGGAAAAACCATCATCAAAGAATGGTTGTATCAATTGTTGCACCAGGATTATCAAATCATCAGAAGTCCAAAAAGTTATAATTCACAAATAGGTGTTCCATTGAGCATTTTACAAATGGAAGCATCATACAACCTGGGTATTTTTGAAGCCGGAATTTCCATGCAAAACGAGATGTCCTGCTTGCAAAAGATTATACATCCCGAAATTGGTATCCTCAGTCATATTGGCAACGCGCATCAGGAAGGGTTCAATTCCATTCAACAAAAAATTGAAGAGAAACTGCAGTTGTTTTCTGAAAGCAAGGTTTTAATTTATTGCAGTGATGACAGCTTGGTAAAAGAAACGGTATTGGCATTCAAACAAAAACATCCACAATTGCAGTTGCTCGATTGGGGAAGAAACCCGGATGCTTATTTATCGATTTCATCTATTGTGAAAGGCAATAATTCTACAACCATACATTGCACACACACAAACAATGCATTTCAATTTGACATTCCATTCATTGATGATGCTTCGATTTTCAATACATTGATTTGTTGTACAACAATGCTTTACTTGGGTTATACTTTAACCAAAATGAGTGCAGCCGTTCAGCAGTTGCGTTCGCTAGAAATGAGATTGGAACTCAAGCAAGGTGTAAATCAATGCACCATCATCAATGATAGTTATAGCGCTGATTGGGATTCTTTTTTGATTGCCTTAGATTTTTTGGCTTTACAAATTCATCATGATAAAAAAACAGTCATCCTTAGCGATATTGCACAGACTGCCATGCCTGCAACGAAATTGTACAAACAAATTGCAGATGCATTGTCTGTTAAAAAAATTAATCGTTTGATTGGCATTGGTCCAGAAATCTGTGCAAATGCTCATCTCTTTGCGTTCATTCCCCAAGTTGAATTTCATAAATCAACATCATCGTTTATAGACACCATACCTGTGCAGGCTTTTTATAACGAAACCATATTGGTAAAGGGGGCACGCATCTATCAATTCGAAAAAATACTAAAGCTGTTGGAGCAGAAATTGCACGACACCGTTTTGGAAGTCAATTTAAATGCGATTCGACACAACCTCAAACAATACCGTCAAAGTCTGCAAAAAGATGTAAAGTTGATGGCAATGGTAAAAGCCTTCAGTTATGGAAGCGGCTCCTATGAAATTGCGAACCTGCTTCAGCAAGAAGGTGTTGAATATCTCGCTGTTGCTTATACAGACGAGGGTGTAGAATTGAGGAAAGCTGGTGTTCGTTTACCCATTATGGTTATGAATACAACAGCAGCAGATTTTGACAACATCGTTACGCATCAACTCGAACCAGAGTTGTATTCCATATCCATTATACATTCATTCCAACAATATTTGAACAATAATCAAATTGCGACATTTCCCATACACATCAAGCTTGATACAGGCATGCACCGTTTGGGATTTATGAACAACGAGATTGAAACGCTATGTAATTTTTTAAAAGACAATAACGCATTTCGGATTCAATCTGTGTTGTCGCATCTCGCAGCAAGTGATGCAGCTATTCACGATTCCTTTACGCTACAACAGGCAAAAATTTTTGAAGAGATGTGCATCAACATTCAACATGCAGTTGGATATCCATTCATCAAACATCTATCCAATACTTCAGCTATTCATCGACATCCCAATTTGCAATACGATATGGTACGGTTGGGAATTGGTTTATATGGGGTGGACGTAAATATGACATTACAAAATGTAACAACCTTAAAAACGACGATTGCACAAATCAAAAAGCTGCAAGCATCAGAAACGGTAGGATATGGAAGGCGAGGCGTATTGGAGAAAGAGAGCATTATAGCTACTGTAAGAATTGGTTACGCAGATGGTTATCCAAGATCTTTGGGAAATGGGAGAGGTAAAATGTTGTTAAATGGAGCATTGGTGCCTGTAATTGGAAGCGTGTGTATGGATATGACCATGATAGACATCACCGGAGTAGAGGCCAATGAAGGCGATGAAGTAATTGTATTTGGTGAGGGTTTACCCATAACTCAATTAGCCGAGTGGGCAGATACGATTTCTTATGAAATGCTCACCAATATTTCTCAAAGAGTGAAGCGTGTTTATTTCGAGGCGTAATTTTCCTTCCATTGCTCAATCATAGCATTCAATCATGACTTATATTTGTTGCAGATTATGAAAAAAATACACGCTGTCATTCTGATAACATTGATTGTATTAGCCGATCAACTGTTGAAAATATATGTAAAAACCAATTTTGATTTAAACACATCAAGACCTGTTTTTGGAAATTGGTTTCATCTCTATTTTGTTGAAAATCCCGGAATGGCTTACGGCTGGAAATTTGGTGGAAATTGGGGTAAGATTGCCTTGACCGTTTTTAGAATGGGTGCGGTTGTTTTTGGTGTTTTTTATTTGGGCAGAGTTATTCGCGAGAAATACCACAAAGGATTTATATTTTGCGCGTCGCTGATTTTTGCAGGTGCGTTGGGAAATTTAATTGACAGTTGTTTTTATGGATTGGTTTTCGATAAAGGAATGGTATACAATGCCTTGATGAATGATTATATGGGCTATGAAGGATTGGCAGTATTCTCCACAAAAGGATACGGTGCTTTTTTACATGGTAACGTGGTGGATATGCTCTATTTTCCTGTAATCAAGGGTAACTTTCCAAGCTGGATGCCGATTTGGGGAGGAGAACCATTTGAATTTTTCAGACCTATTTTTAACTTGGCTGATGCGGCCATTAGCGGAGGTGTAATTACCATTTTAGTATTTCAAAATACATTCTTCAAACAACAAAGAGCAAAAAAATCAGCATCAGCATCTGAAGCTGAAACCAACAGCACAATTCCATCACAAAACATATAACTTAGCAAAAAAATTGAAATGAAACAATTCTGTACACTTCTACTTTTAGTAATTTCCATGACCATTTTTTCGTCATGTCAAAAAGAACTTTATTTTGATTTATCTGCACCTTCCATTGGTAGCTTAAAGGCAGATTCAACCACAGGTGAATGTCTCCCAATGGTTATCAATTCAGGTGCCGTTTTTCAGGTAGACTCTGCAATGACTGCGAATAATTTTGTGACATTAGAAGTCGATGTTACTTCTGTAGGAACCTACGAAATCATGTCAGACACCGTGAATGGTGTATCATTTTATGCATCCGGCACATTTGGAAATACAGGAATCAATACCGTGCAACTGCAAGCATTTGGAACACCAACAGCAGCAGGCATCAGCTCATTTATCATTACCTATAACGACAATAGCTTTTGTATTTTGGACATAACCATTGATCCGAATAATACAATACCAACGGCTGTTTATACATTGGGCACTTCGGGGGTAAATTGCACAGGAGCTACACCAACTGGTGTTTATATGGCTAGTTTGCCTTTAACAGCCAGCAACACCATGTCGGTTGATGTTAATGTTACAACAGCAGGGGCTTATACGTTAACAACACCTGTAGTAAATGGTGTAAGCTTTTCAGCATCAGGTTTATTATCATTAACCAACACGGGCGTTACATTAACCGGTTCAGGAACACCAACTGCCGAAGGAACATTTAATTACACCATATCAGGTGCAGGAACAACTTGTACATTTTCTGTTGTGTTCCAAGCTTTGGCACCACCGGCAGTATATACATTGGACTGTACCGGCGCATTATTGAATGGTAATTATGGTTCGGGTATTCCGATGAATATTTCCAATACGGCTTCCATTGCTGTGAATGTAACTTCATTGGGTAGTTACTCCATTTCTACTGCTGTAGTGAATGGTGTATCTTTTGTTGCAACAGGTATTTTCTCCACATTGGGAGCGCAGCAAGTGGTATTGCAAGCCAATGGTACCCCAACAGCATCTGGAAGTTTTGATTTTAACATTGCAGGAACCACAACAACTTGTGTTTTCAATGTAACATTTACAGGTGCGCCAACCAACTTCATTACCTGCAAAATCGATGGCGTATTTACCACTTTTAATGTGAATGCAACAGCAGGACTAAACAACTCAGCAGGTGTTTCTATTTTAAGTATAGATGGAAGTGAAACAGCATCCACCATTGATCCTTCCATTAGTTTAGGTATCATCAAATCCATGGGTGGTAGCGTAACTGCAGCAACCTATAACGTTAACCAAATTATCACAGGCATCACCGTTACCTGTGATTATAATACCGCAGCAGGCATCAACTTTTTTGCAGGTACCGACGCATTAAACCAAAATCAAAATCCTGCATTTACGATCACCATCACCAGCATAACCGCTACAAGATGTATTGGTACTTTTGAAGGCCCTGTTGTAGAAAATTCAGGCGCTGGTCCAACAACCAAAAATATTACAGAAGGTATCTTTAATGTGCCTATTCAATAATAAAAATATTTTCAACAACAAAAAAGCCGCTTCATTTGAAACGGCTTTTTTTATTGGTATTCAAAAACTTAGTTTGTATTATTTAATTCTCCAACCATGTTGGCTGGAATTACCCATTGATCAAATTCTTCCGCAGTTAAATACCCCAATTGAACAGCCATTTCTTTTAAGGTCGTTCCTTCTTTGTGCGCATTTTGCGCAATTTCTGCAGATTTATAATATCCGATTTTTGTGTTTAAGGCAGTAACCAACATCAAAGAATTATCAACATGTTTTTTTATGTTCGATTCGATGGGTTCAATGCCAATAGCACATTTGTCGTTGAAGGATACACAGCCATCACCAATCAATCTGGCGCTGTGTAAAAAATTATAAATCATCACCGGTTTAAACACATTCAATTCAAAATGACCATTGCTGCCACCAATACCTATCGCAACATCATTACCCATCACCTGCGCGGCAATCATCGTCAACGCTTCACATTGTGTTGGATTAACTTTACCAGGCATGATAGACGAGCCTGGTTCATTATCGGGGATGAACAATTCTCCAATGCCACTTCTTGGTCCGGATGATAACATACGAATGTCATTGGCAATTTTCATCAAACTGACAGCAACCATTTTTAATGCACCATGTGCTTCTACAATGGCATCATGCGCTGCAAGCGCTTCAAATTTATTTTCGGCAGTTACAAACGGTAAGCCAGTTAATTGAGCGATGTGTTTTGCAACATTGACTGCGTAGTTTTGTGGCGTATTAATTCCCGTTCCAACTGCTGTTCCGCCCAAAGCCAATTCACTCAAATGGCTCAAGGTATTTTTGATGGCCTTTAACCCATGATTTAACTGAGATGCATAGCCGCTGAATTCTTGACCCACAGTTAATGGCGTTGCGTCCATAAAATGTGTTCTGCCAATTTTTACAACGTGCATGAATTGTTTGCTTTTTGATTCTAACGTATCCCTTAACTTTTCAATCCCAGGAATGGTTGTTTCCATTAAAATTTTATAAGCTGCAATGTGCATCGCTGTAGGAAAAGTATCGTTGCTCGATTGAGATTTGTTTACGTCGTCATTGGGATGCAAACATTTTTCTTTGTCGTGTAAACTGCCACCTTGCAACACATGGCCTCTGTATGCGATCACTTCGTTCACATTCATATTGCTTTGTGTTCCGCTTCCGGTTTGCCAAACAACCAATGGAAAATAAGCGTTCAACTTTCCTTCAAGAATTTCATCACACACATTGCCAATCAAATCTGATTTTTCCTGACTTAAAATGCCTGCCTCGAAATTCGTAATGGCTGCTGCTTTTTTCAGATATGCAAATGCACCAATGATTTCCTTGGGCATACGGTTGATGTCTTGCGCAATCTGAAAATTGTCGATACTTCTCTGTGTTTGGGCGCCAAAATACGCATCTGCTGGTACGCGCACTTCACCCATTGTGTCTTTTTCAATTCTGTATTCCATATGAGTTTGTTGTTTATTTTCCTGTGAAATTTGCTTTTCTTTTTTCCATAAAGGCAGTAGTGCCTTCTTTCATATCAGCAGTATCGAAACAATCACCAAATGCTTTTATTTCGCTGTCATATCCTGACTCTCCATTTGTAAATGCACTATCATTCAAATCGGCAATATTTATGCATGCGATGATTTTACTGATTGCAATTGGTGCTTTGGATTGAATGGTCAACAAGAGTTCTTTTACTTTATCCATCAAAAGTTCAGCGGTTGTAACATGATTGACCAAATTCAAACGATAAGCCTCGGCTGCGTCGATGATTTGTGCGGTCATTTGCAATTCCATGCTTTTCCCTTTACCGACTAATTTTGTTAATCGTTGTGTACCACCATAACCTGGAATCAATCCCAAGTTAACTTCGGGCTGTCCAAACTTTGCATTGTCGCTGCAAATTCTAAAATGACAAGCCATCGCCAGTTCACAACCTCCACCCAAAGCAAATCCGTTCACTGCCGCAATCACCGGCTTTGGAGAATTTTCAATTTTAAAAAATACATCCTGACCTCTTTTTGACAAGACCATTGCTTCTGCTGAAGTGTATGCCGCAAATTCAGCAATGTCTGCTCCGGCAACAAAAGCTTTGCTACCTGCGCCTGTTATGATTGCAGATTTTATCTCGCTGTTGTTATACACTTCATCCATTACCATATCTAAATCATTGAATACCTCTTTGTTCAATGCGTTGAGTTTATCTGGACGGTTAATGGTAATCGTTAGTATGCCATTTTCTAGATTCGTTAAGATGGTTGTGTACATATGTTTGGTTTAAAATTGTCTGTTTTTAGAAACCCATTCTCTGATATAATCAGCAATGGTTGCGGTTGTTGTACCAGGTGCAAATAGCTCACCTACACCCAACAATTGCAAAGCCTGCATGTCTTCTTCGGGTATGATGCCTCCGCCGGTAAGCAATACATCATCCATATTTTTTTCTTTCATCAAAGCAATAATCTTTGGAAAAACGGTCATGTGCGCGCCGCTCAAAATACTAACGCCAATGGCATCCACATCTTCCTGCAAAGCTGTTTGTACAATCATTTCTGGGGTTTGTCGCAAGCCGGTATAAATCACTTCCATTCCTGCATCTCGAAGCGATGTGGCAATTACTTTGGCTCCGCGATCATGTCCATCTAGTCCAACTTTGGCAACCAATACTCTAAGTGGTCTATTCATGATTATTGATTTATTTGAATTAATGCTGTTTGAATTCTGCTTAATGTTTCTGCTTTCCCTATTAAATGTGCAATCTCAAAAACAGCAGGACCAAATTTTCCACCCACAAGCATGATCCGCATTGGGAGTTGTAGCTCGCCGGGTTTTATATTTTTTTCTGCTGCTAAACTTTTGAAAGTTTCTTCGATGATCGCAAGTTCCCATTCATTCAGATTGGCCAATTGCAGAGATAATTCTTCAAAAAAGTTTGATTTTTCAGCTGACCATTTTGGTTTTACTGCATCAACATCTATTTTGGCTGGTGCCATGAAAAAATATACGGCCTGCTCATAAAAATCAGAGATGAGCGCACATCTTTCTTTTACCAAATGAATGATCGTTTTAAAATAATTATCATCAGAAATATGCACATCCATTTTATCAAACATGGCTTTCACTAACGGAAATAAATAGTCGACATCGGATTGCTTAACCCATTCCTGATTGAACCATTTTGCTTTTTCGTAATCAAATTTTGCCCCGCTTTTGTGAACACGTTCGATAGAGAACTTTTCTATCAATTCGGACATGCTGAACAATTCTTTTTCTTCGCCACTGTTCCATCCAAGCATGGCAAGCAAATTAATAAACGCCTCAGGTAAAAATCCTTTTTCTTTAAATCCTTCTGTAAACTCATTGCTTCTCGGATCTGTCCAGTTCATAGCAAAAACAGGGAATCCATATTTTGCGCCATCACGCTTGCTTAATTTTCCATGTGGTCCCATGATTAGAGGAAGATGTGCCCATTGTGGCATATGCTCTAATCCAAACAAATATTTCCACAATAAAACATGCACAGGTGCACTGCTCAGCCATTCCTCGCCACGAAAAGCATGGGTGATTTTCATCAAGAAATCATCAACCACAACTGCCAAATGATATGTTGGCATACCATCTGCTTTCAACAGCACTTTATCATCAACCAAGGCAGATTCAAAACGAACTTCATGGTGAATCATATCATTAAACGCGATGATTTCATTTTCAGGCATTTTGATGCGAACGACATGTGGTGTGTTTTGATCCAATAATGCTTGCACTTCAGAAGGAGATAAGCTCAATGAATTTTTCATTTTCATTCTAATTGAGCCATCATATTGGGGAGAAGGGTTGGATTCTGTTTTAAAATGCATCCGCATGTTTTCGAGATCTTCCGGTGTATCAAAAGCATAATATGCATACCCCGCTTCGATGAGCTGATTGGCATATTGTCTGTACATTTCCTTCCGTTCACTCTGTCTATAAGGTCCATATGCTCCGGGGTTTACCGGACTTTCATCAGGCGTAATGCCACACCAGCTTAAACAGTCGTAAATGTATTGTTCTGCGCCTTCCACAAATCGGGTTTGATCGGTGTCTTCAATCCGCAAAATAAATTCACCATTGTGCTGTTTGGCAAACAAATAATTGTACAAAACGGTTCTTACACCACCCAAATGCAAACCACCTGTGGGACTGGGTGCAAATCGTACCCTCACTTTTTTTTCTATGCTAGACATCATCAATGCTTTTAAGAGATAGTTATTTTCTAGCTGCAAAGATATGTTTTGAGTCCACTTTTTGCTCAATATTTTTAATAATCAGAGAGATTCAAAGATTAAATGGCTACAGCTGTTTCCAATATCAATTCAATCATTGGGATTAAGGATTTTTCCCTGGCGTCTGCTGATATTTTTTCATGCGTAGGAATCACATCCGAGATGGTGACTACACATGCTGCTTTTTTTCCTAAATATTTTGCATTTGCAAACAAAGCAAACGATTCCATTTCCACGGCCAAGCAGTTGTGTTCATTTGCAATAGCGGGTGTTGACAGCTCTTTTCTATAAAAAATATCACTGGAGTGAATGTTGCCAACATGTATAGGCAATTCGATCCGTGCTGCAGTTTGGTTAATCGAATCAAACAAATCGCCCTGGTGAGCGATGTTGCTTTCTTCATATCCAAAAGCATATTTTGCAAAGCTCGATTCGCTACAAGCATGATCAACATTTATCAAATCATAGAGCTTAATGCTTTCGTGGTATGACCCGGCTGTTCCAATTCGAATGATGCTTTCCACATCAAATTCATTGTACAACTCATAAGAGTAAATGCCAATGGAAGGACAGCCCATTCCGCTTGCGCCAACCGTAATGGGCAAACCTTTATATGTTCCTGTATAAAAAAATATGTTCCTAGTGCTGCTCACCAATTCGATGTTGGTTAACCAATTTTCTGCAATGTATTTAGCTCTCAATGGGTCGCCGGGCATTAATACAATAGGGGCGATGCTGCCTTTTTCTGCACTGATGTGAATGCTCATGTATTTTTTTTATGAAGGTATTCTTTTTTAATAAAAAAAAACTGCAACCAAAAGGATTGCAGTTTTTTGAAAACAGTTGTATGAAATTATGGAAGTGTGATTGTTCTTGGTGTGTTGTTATTGATTGATACAGTAGCCAATGCATCGCAGGCTCCATTACCATAATCTAATATTGCGAAATGGTTTGGTCCCTGAAATCTAATTGAACCTTGATCGATGTGATCGCAGATAACTTGTTTGTGTAATGGCGTTTCAATGAGAGAAGTTCTTGAAATGCCAGCAGGGTTTGTGGTTTGACCGTTGCCGGTGATGGAATAGGCATCATCCAATAAATTGCGTGGAGTGCTGCTTCCTGCTACTTGAGTTACATTTCTGATGCTGTTGTGGAACCAGATTCTTCCGTCTGGTGCGGTAATTTTTCCATCTACCAATTGACGCGTCCAGCTTCTAACTGCAGAAGTGCTGGTGTTTGTCCAGGTGATGGTGCCTTCTTTTTTATAATTGTTTACGTAATAATTGTTGAATGTCATTACTGCAGTACTTCCAGTTAATCTGAAAGAATCTGAAACGACAATTGTAATTACACCTCTGCGAACGATATTGCTGTTGGTTCCTGAACAACCTGTGGTGCCAAAATCTAAGGTAATTGTTTTAGGAAATGCACCAGGGGTAACGGTTACAGCTGCGCAGGTGGTGGTGCCCATGCAAATTAATGGTTCCCTGTTTCCAGATAAACCCAGGCTTTCAATTGTTTCGTTTAAAGTGTTGTTGGCGTCTTCCGTAAGACTTTCGCTGATGGCTTGCTTGCCAGATAAATCAAAAGTAGTTTCGATTTCTTCTGATGTTCTTTCTTTTTTACAAGCGGTGAATCCTATTACAAGGATGGCTGCACTAAGCAGGAATAATAATTTTTTTGTTTGCATAAGTTATAATTTTGTGTGTAGACCAGAACAAGATATAAAAGTTACATCAACATTAAAATTTTTAAATTGTTTTATTTTGTTAAATCTCCTTTATGGTTACGCAAGGTTTACAGTGCTTGCATTTGGAACATGCCATCGGATAAAAAAACAATTTATTTGACCTTTGATGATGGTCCTCATCCCGAAATAACGAATTTCGTTTTGGATACATTGAAAAACCATCAAGCCAAGGCTAGTTTTTTTTGTATTGGCGACAACGTAAAAAAATTCCCGGAAACATTTCATCGCATTATTGATGAGGGGCATGCAATAGGCAACCATACATTTAACCACCTCAATGGATGG
>Ga0114979_10002993_pt1 | contig 11348 bp, 13 predicted proteins | sample S_140625_EF_Meta_FD_87315 | JGI IMG/M metagenome (GOLD analysis project Ga0114979, IMG submission 87315) | Freshwater microbial communities from Lake Simoncouche, Canada to study carbon cycling - S_140625_EF_MetaG | ecosystem: Environmental > Aquatic > Freshwater > Lake | place: Lake... | reverse complement strand
TTCATCATAAATAAAGTATCGATACCTTTCCATGTCGCATCTTATTCTTTCTCTCGACGGTAACATTGGTGCTGGCAAGTCCACTCTTCTCGGACATATCCGAAATTATCTCCATGACATTCATGTGGTAGATGAACCAGTCGGCCAATGGACAGAACTTCATAACAAAGATGGGAAGAATCTATTGGAGCTCTTTTATGAAGACAAGAAACGATGGTCCTACACTTTTCAAAATTGCGCCTTACTGACTCGGCTCAAAAATATTCAAGATGCGATTGCAAAATTAGATAAAACAGTGAAAGGTCAGCAAGTGATTCTTACTGAGCGTTCCATGTTAACCGATAAACATGTCTTTGCAGAAATGCTTCATGATTCGGGAGATTTGAATACGATTGAATGGGAGCTCTATAATAATTGGTTTCATACTTTTGGAAAAACGTATCCCATTCATGGAATTATTTACTTATCGACTAGTTCTGAGACATCGAAAAATCGCATTCAGATTCGGAATCGTCAAGGAGAAGAACGAATTGAACTTGATTATTTGAATGCGCTGGAGGCACAACATGAAAAATGGATTGCGAATACAACAATTCCTGTACTTACGTTGTCTACAGAAATTGGTGTATCAGTGGAAGAAAATATGGAACAAATTCGAGCGTTCGTTCGGCAATTGAAGCAATAAATCTTAGATGCTATGCTAAATCTTAGATGCTATGCAAAATCTTAGAAGCTATGATGTTGATTTCGTAGTTTACGTTTAGCGGCATTCATTAATGATGCAATCTTATTTTTTTTGGTTTGATTAGCTGCTTTTTTAACACGTTGGACACGCTTCTTATATTCTTCCGCAGCTGCTTTGCTATTTGCATTGATTACTTTTGTTGCCTTAACAGTATGGGTTCTTGCATTCTTTTCGGCGGCTTTTGCGGCTCTCTTCGCATTGAGCTCGACCTTCTTGGCGGCTGCTAACTCTTGGGCCGCGGCTGATTTATGGGCTCGGTTAACAAGTCGTTGGGCGCGTGTCTGGGCGTTAGACAAAATTTCATTTGCTGTTCTTTTCTTTCGAGTAGCCGCCACTGGAATACCTGATGCTTTGGCTAAGGCTTTGGTCGCCGCGGCGGCCTCCTTCTCTGCTTCCTTTACAGCCTTCGCTGCAGCCTTTTCTTCTTCTTTTGCTTTTTTAGCCAATTCTCTTGCTGCCGCTTTAGCGGCTGTTGCTGCAACTGCATTCTGCGCATTTGCCAATATCTGCTCTGGTGTGCGGCGCTTTCTAGTCCCCTTTTTAGTGTTAGAAGGGGAATTGGCAAATGCCGCGTTCATAAATACATTTGTAGCAACCTGTGCTGCAGCAGTTGCACTTACTTCATTACGCTCTGCGGCAACCACAAAAGATTGGGCTGCCTTGCTCGCGCCTTTGGCCGCTTTAGCAGAAGCCGCAGCTGCTTCTTTAGCAGCCTTACTCGCCTCTTTTTCTGCATCCTTCACTGCTTTCGCTGCGGCCTTCTCCGCATCCTTTGCCGCCTTTGCTTCTGCCTTGGCAGCTTCCTTGAGAGCTGTCGCAGCAGCACGTGCCGCAACTTTTTCTTCCATATTTCTTAGAATTTCGGCCTGAGTGCGTCTCTTACGCGTTCCCTTTCCAGCATTAGATGCATTAGACGCATTAGAACCGGAACTCATTATTCTATTCTATTTTAAGATTTAAAATTATCATCATTTTAGAATATAAAATGATGATAAATAATATAAAAAATGACAATTAACAGTTGACATCGCGGAGATAGGAACGCGATGGAATGCCGCCGTGAACCCAGCCTGCGTCGGCTACTTCGGGAATCAGATTCTTTGGATTCTGTACATTATTCTTAAGAATGGGAATCATAGGAGTGTATTGCTGAGAAAAGAACTGTTCTGTGACTGTTCCGCACTCCTTGCCCATACGCACTTGTTCGGAGTGAAGGAGAAGACTTTCCACATCGCGTGAAGGGCTGCCACCAGCCATAAATGGAACTGTAAGAAAAGGACGGCTTTGTGGGCGAATTTGGCAACGATTGTTCTTAAAAGCGATCTGATTGCGCAGAATCGAATCGGCATCAATGGCTGCATTATTGTAGCCGTACCCTTCACGTGGATAAATTAATAGTTGATCGGCTGCCATTGGGTTGACGCCGGTAGCCTTCGGCACTAAATTGGTAGTCATGTAACGACCAGGACCAACCGATTGAGAATAAAAAGACTGGATGCCGCAGAGGTCATCTCTTGAATGTGTCAATCGGTTAATCTCCATGATACTCTGAACTAATAAGGCATAAAAAATATAATCCTAAAAAAGAATGAGACCTAGTCCACTTGCAAAATTATTATGCCATTGCATCAAAAAAGTGCGTAATACGGTAAAACTACGTACTGTAAAACAAGCGAAACGAAATATAAAGAAAGAAAAAGAAAAGGCTGCGATTGCAATTTGTATCAAGTCTGTTCTCCAAACAAGGGGAAAAACATTAAAGCGATTTAAATGTGGCAAGAAACCTTATCTTCTTACACAGAAACTCAAGATATAATGTAATATAGTATTATCAGATAATATACTATTACAATATGTATAAATATGTTATATTATGAGGCATTATTTAACCATGGAACAGGTCCGCCATCTGTTCCAGAGAGACATGCCTCTCGTCCACCCTCTTTACAGGTCTTACCAGGAATGCGATATAACCAATTTGCAAAAGAACCTTGATCATTTGGAACAGTGGTAGAAGGCTGTGTCACAAACTGACGTTGATTCTGATTCTTTCCAAATACGTCTGTTGGATCGGAAAACCATTGAACTCTGAAATAATCATCCACTGTCTGTTTGACAACCGGATCAGATATCGATTCTGCTTCAGGACGACTTGGGTTATATTTCATTTCATTTATCAAAATATTCATAAATGGATTGCGTGAAGTGGGTTGTGTATGTTCTGGGAGAGCTGCCCCTGAATAAGGGAAGGCATCCACCTCTACTACGCCATTTGGTCCGCTCTGCATATAAGGCTGAACCGAACCAATAGACGCGCCACCATTGACAAAATGTTCAGATACCTGATCCTTGTCTTGTTGACCAAATCGCTCTTTCAGAGGTGCAATGTATCCAGTAGGTTCTACCTTCACGGCATAAGGCAATGGTTGATACTTATCATTTTGTGTTCTATTTTGTGTTGGTGCAGTAGAGGTAAGAATAATGGCGGCGGCGGTTATACCACCAAATAAGATGGCGACAATTAAGGCAGAAATGCCGCCAAGTGGAATGGCGATAAGACCAATGCACATGGAAAGAAATATGATTCTCGCGGTAAAGTTCCAAATTGTATGGGAACAGATTGGTTGATATTGTAAACTAAAATGGCGGAAGAGTACCATTGGGTCTTTCCAAAATGGAAGTTCACAACTTAATTGTTCTTTCTCTGTACTCATGATACCTAAACCTTAGCAAGTTTATTTCTTCTGTGCTGCTTTTTTCTTTTCAAGCTTCTGTCGTAGCCGGTCGCGTGCCGTTGCCAATCTGGCACTTCCCTCCTTTCCCATTTTACGAGCAGAATCCATGTCTTCGAAACCAAAAGCACTTTTAATGCCACCCATCATATCGACAAAGCTTGAATTTCCTGAAAATTCCTTCATGAGCTCTTCCGCTTCCTTCGCAATTTCTTGTGGATTGATAGCGCCTGACATGACTTTTTGTTGAAGACGATTTCCAATCTTTGCGATGATTTTCTGAATAACACCAGGGTTATTAGTAAAGGTAGAAAACATAATATTAATGGCCCGGGACGGGTCTTTCTCACAATCTTTCATCATCTCTGCGCTAATTCCCAAATCTTCGGCTGTAATATCCTTCACCATTTCCTGTGCAAGTCTGGCCATATGACCTTTCATAAATTTCTCTGGAAGCTTGGGAAATCCATTCTTAAACATATCATCCAAGTTGGGTAGACCCGATGTCTTTGTGTCGTCTTTTTCATCGCTATCATCTTTATTTGGTTTCATCATGTTCATAAACTTCTTAATCATGCTCTGGAAATCGGCACTTTCGAACTTTTTCTTCATATCATCCATTGCCGCTGCCATCGCATCTTCCATCCATTTTGGCTTATCATCTCCAAAACCGGCCTCCATAAAACAGCAAATGGACAATACACGTACATGCTCCCAGATCGCCTTCTTTGTTTGATCCGATAAAGTTGCCCATACTTTATTGGAAATAACAACAGATGGCAAAATCGTATTTGGATTTGTTTTATATTCTTCGGAATCACCTCCGCTCATGGTATTCGAAATTTTTACTTCTGCTTGAAATCTTGTAAGACGTTCCTTCGAATCAAGATCTTTTGCTGCCTGGATTTCTTTTGTATATTCGGGCAACGCTCCCAACAAATCGTCTACAAAATCGTCATACTTTTTCTGGAATACTGAACCACTATCTTTTGCTTCCTTTGCTTCGTCCTTTGCTTCACTCATTCTTCTTATGGGTTATTATAATCTCTTTAAATTATAATACGCACATATACATAAATAAAACACATTATATAAAATTATAGCGTAGAGTTTGCTTTTTCGGAAAGGACGCACAACACCTTCAAATATTTCCAAATGACTTCCTGGTTTTGAGCTCCCATCGTATCCCAGTGCTTATCAAAGATAGACAATGCTGAAATCATTTCATTAAATTGTGTAGCAATTTTTGATTGCGCAACTCGGCGAATCTCATGAACATTTCGTGTATAAATGGCCGTAGCACAATCTTTATAAACATGTTCCATCCACAAATCAAGAATCAATCGTGGGTTAATTTTCTTTGCTCCCTTAATTCCTTCTGTTGCCATTTTAATATCTTTTTCTTCCGGAAAAGCATTACAAAGTTCATCAAAAAATTGGACCAATTGGGTGGTAAATGCACTAAGAATTGACATTTCTTCTTGGTATAAATAACATCAGTAAGCTTTAAATTGTCGTGTATTACGCTGTTTTTTAAGCATGATTAATTTAAACGATGTCCACTGGCTTTCCCATATTTCAACATATCGATAGCCTAATTCGATACATTTATTTTTTCTAATATTTGTTCTTTCGTATAATTCCCCCATTGTACATTTTGTTGTTTTATTTATTGTATTTGAATCATATCGTTTCGGATTACCATGCCAGTAATCTCCATAAAATTCATATATTGTATTTGTATCGGGATCAAATGCATCTGCATAATACCGTGTGGTAGGTATATTAAATTCAATTTGAAGTAGCGGATGATTTACTTTTATCATATCAATCCATTCCATTGATATTTTAGAAATTCTTCCAATATGTTGAGAATTTGCACAATTTGGGCATCCACTACCACCCATATGACTATGAGGTGTTTGTTGAAATGAACCATGTATTTTACATATGATTCCTACATAATTATGTGTAGTTGTATATACTGTATGTGTATAATCATATTTATTTCCATGTACTTGTATCGCTTTTTCTATAAATTCCTCAAGTGTATTTCTTGATAATATAGCATTTTTATAATAGCCACATAATGTACAGCCACTCCCTTGAAGATGACATCCTGTATTTTGTATAAAAGATCCGTGTATTGGGCAAATAATTGTTATTTTTGATTTTATATTTTCATATACAGCCAATGAATAATCATATTTATTTTTATGGATACTATTTGCTTTTTCTATAAAATCATTTGTAGTATGGGTAAGTAATATTGTTCGTTTATTTACTCCACAGCTCGGACATCCACTTCCTTGTAGATGGTTATTTGCTAATTGAGAAAATTCACCATGAATATAACAAATAATTATTATATTAGCATTCATACTAACATATTGTACCTTACTATAATCATACTTATTATTATGTGCATTATTAACTTGAGTAATATATTGCTCTTGTGAAATTCGATTTGCATTAGCACTTCGGATTGTTCCACATTTTGAACATCCAACTTTTCGAAAGTGATGTTCTGGAGTTAATTGAAATTCGCCGTGATGATTGCATATGATTATTAATTTTTTATCACAACTTCTATATTCTGATTTAGAATAATCATATCGATCTCCATGAATAACTTTTGATTCTTCAATAAATTGTTTAGTAGTTCTCCTATTTTTAGAAGAACGTTTAATAATTCCACAGGATGGGCATCCTTGTTTTTGTTGTCCAATATGTAAAAGTGGTATTTGTTGAAATTCTCCATGAAGAGAGCATACGATTTTAATTTTTGTTTTATTATTTATATATTCTACCTTATCATAGTTATATTTATTACTATGAATAAGAGAAGCTTTCTCAACAAATGAGTGTGTTGTATATTTTGTTCTTATCATATAGATTTTTTTATAAAATAAGAAAAATCAATTTTTAATTAAAGTACTTATTGTCGTACAATTCCACGGCCGCCAACGCTATCTCTTTCAGCCTTATAAAGCTGCATTTGCTGATCTAGCAACTCTTCCTTCTTACTTCGCTTCTGATTGGTATTGGTTGTCTGAAAATTAGTCGCTTCTCTTGTGCCAACTGCATCTTGTCCCTGCAAATATGTAAAATTATGTTTCATCGATAAACCGCCATTTCCTTGAGCCGATGTATCGGCTTCAATAAATGAATAACTATCTGCAAATCCACCACCCATTTCCATATCAAGATATGGTTCAGGTTCGGAAGCAACCGTTGCACCTGAAGTACCCTTTGAAGTACCATCCTTCATTTTTTGTTCATACAACCAATTCATGACATCGCTATTTGTTCGTGGTTCAGGTTCGCCTGAAATAACAAGAGTCGGAGTTTGCTTTAACCAGCTGGGAAGTTGTGGACGATTTTGACTTGGGTCGACGCAAATAAAACGAAATTGAGCATGATAGGGTGTTTTTGAGATTTCTTCAACGAAAGCTTTTGACCAATCACAACGATTGGAATAAAAGCAGAGATGTATGGGGGCTGGTCTGCTCATCCTTTTCTACAAGAGGAACGAATCTGAAGAAGGGTGAACGCATATAATAAAATTTGACGGAGCTATATCGGAAGATAGGATAGGAATCCACCATGCAGTTCTCAAATCTCCAGAAGCACGAAGACAATCGTACGTATCAATTTACTCTCTCTCCCGTCCATGTTACTTATGCAAATACACTTCGGCGACTTATCCTTACGGGTGTAGAAACGGTTGCATTTCGTTCGGATATGACCTCCACGGGTTCCACAACAGATGTTGAAGTAAAGAGAAATGATACTCCCATGACCAATGAAATGTTAGCAGACCGTATTGGTCTTCTTCCTATTCATGTGACCGAACCCTTGAAATGGGTATCTGACGATTATACCTTTATTCTTAATGTATCTGGTAATAAAGATAGTACAACCTATGTAAAATCAAGCGATTTTAAGATTATACCCAAGAAAGGGGATGATAGTTCGGATGAAAAAGAAGAGTATATTGAGGCATTGACAGAACGGTTCTTTCCTCCTCAGCCTATTACTCGAGACACTTGTCTTATTGCAACTCTACAACCAGGATCGAGCCTAACTCAGCAATCCATTGAGATTATCGCAAAAGCATCGCGAGGAACAGGTCGTGAACATGCTCGATTCAGCCCTGTCTCTCAGTGTTCTTATGAATATACCCAAGATTCTGATCCACGACGCATTGAAGAAATGTTTGCAAAATGGCTTCAAATTACAAAGAAAGTAGGAGTCATTGACAAGGCAACGGCTCGTTATGAAGAGTTGCAGCGCGAATTTAATACGATGCAAGTAAAACGATGCTTTAAAATTAATGAGAAGGGTGAACCTTATAGCTTTGACTTTACGATTGAATCTGTGGGAATTCTCTCTGTTCCTTACATTGTAGAACAGGCATGTGAAGTGGGTGAAAACATGTGCAGCCGATATGTGAATATGGGTCAGGGCGATCTTCCATCAGAGATTACAATGACATCTGCTGATACACGCATGATTGGTTACGACTTCCTGTTTCGTGGTCATGATCACACTCTTGGAAATCTTCTTCAAACATGGCTGGTGGAGCATCATATTGAAGGCGATGCTTCTCCTAAAATTACATATGCGGGATATTCCGTTCCTCATCCTCTTCGTGATGAAATGGTTCTTCGAATCGGTGTTCAAGATGGTGAAGAATCCACTGCGCGTCAAGCGGTTGCGGCAGCAGCAAAAGGATGTGTTGGAATGTTTCAGAGTATGCGCGCCGCATGGCGCAGCGTAAACGGAGCACCTTCCTTGATGAAAGGGGGAGAATCTAAACCATTGCGTAAAAATGGTCCGCGCGTTGTTCAAGCATCGCAATAAATTAGACATGAGGACTATAATCATTATCAGCAAACACACATTCCATTCCTATATTTTTAATTTCTCGAATGGTTCCTAACAAACGTCTCACATAGGTAGCAAATGCAACTTCTGCGGATAAATAACTATCCATTAACCAATGCGGATATAATGCAAGTTGATAAGTGCGAATTGCAAAGCATCCTAATACACAATTTTTCTCCTCAAACTCCTGTGTACATACATTGAAAAACTTTACAAAAGCATCTACTTGTTTTTCATGTTGTATCACTTCCATAAAAAAATCAGGCGATGTCATTCGATAGCGCCCTGTTAGTTTAATGATGGTATCATTTCCTTGAATATTACCCTCATGAATCACTTCTTTGATATCCATCATTTCTATCGTTGATTTATTATTACACACTGTATTATTATTGGTAGTATATATTACTCGAACGGGTTTATTACCGTGAACAAAATGATCTAAATAGGTATCTCGTTTTCCATTATTTTCAACAATGATCGGCGTAATGATTTCAGGAAGATGTCGAAGAGTTTCTCTAATTGCAGAGAGATATTGTTCTTGACGTTTTTTGCTATCTGTTAATCCAAAGCGATTGATAATAGATGTTGTGATAATCAAATAAATCATACATTATTGTGATACTAATCTTTTATATTCAATATATGCCATACGATTACAAATCTGGGCAGATTGATAATGCTTATTATGATTTCCTCGATTGGTAAATATAGTCGAACAGAACCGACATTGGAATGGTTTATCACCAGTAGTAGCTTTCTTTAAATAATCATCTGATATCATATGAATGGGTTTATCAACCATAGGCAATTGTTGTTCTACAGGCAATGCTAACCATTTTTGACAAACAGTAGTTGTTTGCCGATGGCGTATCAGCGAACCTTTTGTAGAAAATATTTTATGACAAGCAGTACACTGTGGAATTGTTTTAGAATGTTTGACGGGTGGCTGCGTTTGTGGCTGTGTTTGCGGTTGCATATGTGATTTCATCGTAATAATGCGTATAATTTGCTCATATACTTCATCGAATTCAGTTGATACATTTTCTATGGATGGTTCTGGAATGGCAAGAGGTACAATAGAAGGAATAGTCTCCTCAGGGCGTTTCTCAGACAAAGAAGATAACTGTGCGTATAATTTATCGAACTCTGCTTTCTCCTTTGCCTTCTCCTTTGCTATTTCCTCTGGAGTGGGCTCTTTCTTTTTCTCTATGGATAAGTGAGAATTTTCAAGTGGTGGAAGAGTTTGATTCGTTGCTGCAAGGAATGCATAGAGGCGCTCAAAGGCGTTCCCCTTCTCGTCTTCTTTTGTCTTACGACCTTTTTTTGGCATGTGCTATAGACGGTATCGTTTCAATACTGTTTATAGTACTCAATTTTTAGGTAGTGATTTAACATGGTGGGAATTTAAATTCTGTTGGAGTGAAATGAACATTTATAAGCGACAGTTGCAATTTCGCTGCGGTTAGTCCACTTCATCAACAGTTGGGCCTCGAGGTGCTGCACTTGGTACTCCGCTTGGGCCGCTTGGTACATCGCCACCAGGCGAACCCGCCTCTTGATACATCTTCATCATAATCGGCCGAATCTTCTCCTCGTATTCTTTCTGCTTGGATGCATAGACATCCTTCTCTTCTTCGGAGTGTGCTTCCAGCCATTCAATACCCTCCTTCACCCATCCCTCCACTTCAGATACTGTACTCGCCCCAAGGGTTGTCTTCACCTTCTCCTCCTGAACAGCATTGCGTGTATTGTACAAGTATGCCTCAAGACCATTCTTTGCTTCGACACGTTCCATCTGTACCTTGTCAGCCTCTGCATTCTTCTCTGCTTCCTTCACAAGTCGTTCAATCTCATCCTTTGACAAACGTCCCTTATCATTTGTAATTGTAATCTTGTTAGACTTGCCAGTGGACTTCTCTGCAGCCGATACATTCAGAATACCGTTTGCATCTACATCAAAGGACACTTCAATCTGAGGAACACCTCGTGGCATCGGCGGGATGCCATCCAACTTGAAATCTCCAAGACGATTACAATCTCGTGTAAATTGACGTTCGCCTTCATAGACTTGAATCAATACACCAGGCTGATTGTCGGCATAGGTAGAAAAGGTTTGCGACTTCTTGGTAGGGATAGTGGTGTTGCGCTTAATGAGTGGAGTCATGACACCACCAGCTGTCTCAAGACCAAGAGAGAGAGGAGCAACATCGAGAAGAATGAGCTCAGAAGTGCGATCTGTATTTGATGCACCGCCCACCAGAATATGCGCCTGAATCGCCGCGCCATATGCGACTGCTTCATCTGGATGGACAGAGTCATTCAACTTCTTGCCGTTAAAAAAATTACTCACCATCTCACGAACCTTTGGAATACGAGTGGAACCACCTACCATGACAATCTCATGAATGTCTGATTTGGACATGTTAGCGTCACGTAGCACCTGCTCCAATGGAGCAATGGTGCGGCGAAAGGTACTCTCGCATAGCGCCTCAAACTTCGCACGTGTCATCACAAGATTCAAATCGATGCCGTCTGCCAGTGCGTCAATCTCCAAAGTCGCCTGGGTAGATGTACTCAGACTGCGCTTTGCTTTCTCACATGCTGCACGGAGGCGATTCAGAGCACGGGCGTTATCTTTTACATTGCTATTTTTATTCTTTTTCTGAAATTCTTGGACACACCAGTCCACCATAATGCTATCAACATCAGATCCCAATTATGTTATCGTATGACTCTTTATCCATACTTCTTACAGTCTCCTGTAAGTTCAGACTATATCTTCAAAGGATTTAATAAATCCAGTGGAACCCATTCGTGCCCATTTCTCCATCGTAAAAATACATTAGGATACTTTGAGTAGTCGTTGAACGTTCATCTTCTTTCGTAAGATGCTTCGCTGCGGATTGCCCATTTCAGCTATCCCTTTCTTTTTTACTATATCACAATTAATTACTCTGTGCCCTTATCTCTGTTACCAG
>Ga0114979_10002992_pt1 | contig 11350 bp, 14 predicted proteins | sample S_140625_EF_Meta_FD_87315 | JGI IMG/M metagenome (GOLD analysis project Ga0114979, IMG submission 87315) | Freshwater microbial communities from Lake Simoncouche, Canada to study carbon cycling - S_140625_EF_MetaG | ecosystem: Environmental > Aquatic > Freshwater > Lake | place: Lake... | reverse complement strand
GGTCAGGATAATTTTTTTTTTCTTTATTTTTAAATACAATATTTTGTTTTTTAACATAATCTACATTAGTAATAAACCCTAATGATTTTGATAAATATTCAATCTGTTTTCCTAAAGTATGATTTGCAAGACCAATTGAAACACGTTTTCCACTATTTGAAACATGACCGTCTGTATCAATAATACCAGCAAGTAGTTGTAATCTTATCTCTCTACTATTAAATAAATAATCATTTGGAATATATTTTTTATTCCTTGTAAGGTTATAAGAATCAAATACTTGTTTTAAAGGATTTTTATTGTTAATCTGAAGATCTTGTTCATTAATTTCATTAGGTAAATCACAGAATGAACACTTCTTATGTTGACAACCTTTACAAGTAGTAGAATTGGTTCCATGACTAATAGCAACTCTTCCTAAATCCATTCCAATTCTACGAATTCTAAATCTATATGTATCATCATGGACTAATTCACAACTATTATTTTTAGACCAATCAAGAATATACCTTATAATTTCAGGATCTGATTCTGGATTTAGAGCAAAAGATAACCCATCATTAATCCCATCACCCAACCAAACTCCCATTAAATAAGGGTCAAGAGGCACTTCTTTTTTTTCCCAATTTATTCCTTCAGATTTAAAACCCATTAGTGATTTTTTATTGGATAGCGATAGTTTATTATAATCATCAATTGTAATTTCAATAATATCCGATTCTTTTAAATTTTGTTTAAATAATTCTATATTTTTATATGCTTCATCTTTACTTATTTCTTCTGTAATAACAATTTTTTTACTTTTAATTACAAAATTCATTTGATCAAACCAATACATTTTCCACGCATTTTCAGAATTTGACCAATATATCTTCTTATTACCAGAAAATTTAAGAACTAGTTTATGTTTACTATTTACTACATATCTAGTTCCTTTATTTTGAATAATTTCATATAATTTATCAGTTCCAGAAAATATTTCATTAACTGTTCTTGGAGTTCCATCATCACCCACTAATATATCACCAATTTGTATATCTTGAGACATTTTAGTATTACCATTCCAAAGAAGAATTTGAGTATTTTCGGCAAAACAGCCATCGATTTTAGAGATACGAATGCCACACTTGGGACAAGGTCGAGTATCTTTACGAATCATAGTAACCGTATCAACATCTTCTTTCTTACAAGTGTGAGAATCATCATTTTTCTCTTTTTTAGGAATCATACAGTCTTTACAAACAAATGTACTACATAGTTCGCACTTGTAAGAAGTTGAAAGAAATCCTCTACAATCTTCTTTTACACACTTCAAAATAAACTCTCTCTTCTCTTTTTTACTATCTGTTTTATCATAATATATATTATATTGAATAGTATACAGATTTATATACTTATATAGTTCTATATCTGCTTTAATATAGTTATTATCTATTACATTAAGAACTTTTAACATTTCATCTAACTTTTTAATCTCTTCTACTTCTTCTTCTTGTGAAAGTAAGTTGTTGATAATACTATTTTTTATTCTACTTATTTGCATATACTGTTCAGTACGCTCAACTTGAATCTTTGAAATGATTTGTGTCTTCTCAAACTGTTTTACTGTAATCTCATCAATGATCTTTTTAGCAGCAGCATAAACTTGCATTGTAGGAAGAATAGCTTTTTCACGATTCAAAATCATAATCTTCTTATGCTCACGCCATTCTTTAGTTCGAAAAGTTTTGCTCATATTCAAATCGATAAACTCACGATTCCAACCCGTGCGACAACTCATACAGTGTGCATCAACTGCCTGTGATAGTAGATACTTTTGAGCACATCCGATGCAAGAGTGATAATCACAGTAGTTACACTGCACTTTCTTCTTACGAACAGAACTAGTATACTTCTCAATACAGACATTACACTCTTCTTTTTTTAAATCCATTTTATACGAATAAAATGAGATAAAAAATAAATCAATTTTTTAGTTTTAATTTACATCAATAAGTTCTTACTACTTAATGGTTCCACTGTTTCTATAGACTCTGGCAGTTGTTCAACAAAATTAGTTATATCTGGTGGATTTAAGAATGTTGATAGCACAGGCGGTTTAGGAAATCCGTTAAACTCGTTTGCGGTTGCGTTGGTATATGATCCCATATTTGGGAACCAGAGCCAATCGTCAACTTCTAACTCCTCCATTGATTCACTGCGTGCGATAACATCAACACTATCACAAGTACGGCCCATTAAAAGACCTTTGGTCTTCTTTCGTAATTTAGAACTATCGTTTAGTGGAACTCTTATCCACTGTGGTTTTACTTGATCAAATGGGATACAAGAGAACTGTCCATATAAACTATCATCAATCGTGTATCGCCATCCATTTTTCCACGGTTTTTTTCCAATAACTTTAACAAAGAAATCTTGACATATACTTGAGAAGAATCTACCAGGCTCGGCTATAAATCTATAGTTTTTATCATAAGTATTTTTAATATATTTAACTTTTTTACTAAAATCGTTCTCATCAGATAAGAATCCTCCACCAATATCGACTATATCTGCTGGATGTTTCTGTTCTTTTAAGATATCACACAACTGTTTAGCAACGTTAATTGTTTTATAGTAAACTTTACCATCATTGCCACCAGAACCAACGTGAAATGATACACCTTTTATACTAATATTCTTTGATTTAGCGTAGTTTCCTAAATCTTTAACATTCTCGGGATCGATACCAAACTTACCAGAAAAAGGTATCTTTGAATTCTTATCATCGGTTAAAATACGAACTAGTGCACCTCCTTCATAGTTAATCTTAATCAACTTATCTAACTCTTCAAAACTATCAACAACCGTGATAGGTGAGTTCACCTCTTTTTGTGCATACTCTAAATCAATATACGATTTACAAGGATTTGCATATATAATAGACTGTTCAATAGAATGAGATGAAGGAATGTTATCTTTTACAAGTTTTAATTCTTGTAAGCTAGCACAATCGAACTTAATACCACACGGGAAGAGTGTTTTGATAAGAAGTGGTTCTGGATTGGATTTAATAGCATAGTGGGGTGTTATAAATGGGAGGTGTTTATTCCATAAAATCTGTTGATTCCATACCCGAGTCGGATAGAAAGCATAGAATGAACGTTTAACAAAAGATTGTTGTGTAAACAGTTCAACTATGCTGCGTAATTCTTTCAACGTGATTATAAATGAAAGTAAGAAATTTATTTTTAAGCCGGGTTAAAAAAATATAATAGTTTAAAAATAATGAGTGATACAGTAGTTTTAGAAGTATGTGCGGGGTTCGCAAATCGTCTTCGCGCGCTGGTGTCGGGGATCTGTTATGCAGAAGAGCATAGTAAGAAGTTACTTATTCACTGGGTTCCACATCCAACTTGTTATGCCAAACTAAATGATCTACTCGATACTCTTTCTCTCCCTTCTTTTGTAAGTTTATCATCATTATACTTATATGAAGAACCCAAGATGATACTAAATGATGATGATCTTATTTCAGTTCCTACATACATTAAATCGTATGCCCACTTTTACAAGAAGAATCCAGAGCGTTTTAACTTTCATTTGCGAAACTTACGTTTTAGAGCAAATAGTAGTAGTTTAAAATCGTTTGTTGGGGTTCATATTCGTCGAACAGATCATATAAAGTGTAGAATCAAATCACCACTATCATTTTTTATTGAAACTATGAGTAAAGAACCTAGTGATACTAAATTTTATCTAGCTACAGATTGTGAAAATACTAAAAATATGATTCTAGAACTGTTTAAAGATCGTGTTACTAAATCAGAGATTGTGCTAAAACGAACTTCAATAGATGGAGTTAAAGGTGCTACTATAGATTTTTTAAACTTATCAAACTGTTCAAAAATTATAGGAACGAGATACTCATCATTTAGTGAAATGGCAGGTCTTTATGGAGATGTAGAGCTTATTTTTAATGATGATTGACGCTAGTCAAGATGGGTGATTTAAGACAGCTTGACGCTAGTCAAGATGGGTGATTTAAGACAGCTTGACGCTAGTCAAGATGGGTGATTTCAAAAGTGAGCATATACTCTTTATTTAATGTATCTAACAGTTGATAAAACTCATCTCGTAAACTTATCTCTAGTAGACTCAAGCGTGCTAAAGGTGCTGGACTAAACTCAAGTTCTGGATAATCAGTTTCTTTATTTAAGAACTTAACACCATTTGTTACCGTATCCAAGTAGATAATAGTATAAGGATCATGATTTGAACGAGCAACCTCTATACGGTTTAGTTCTAAACCAGTACTAATATTTATATGTAAAAATACTTTGTTTAAAAACCAAGCAGTATCTATCGGATTAGGTGCAATAAGTGTTCCAGATGTATCAGAAAAGTCAGCGGTTACAAATCCTAGAATACGTGCGGGAGAACCTATTGATGTTAAGTAGTCGTTTGTTAAGTTATCAACTGCACCAGTAAAATCATCAAACTTATCGAGATAAGTGCCTGTTCCAAATAAGAGTCCGAATGTAAAGATACCAGATATACGTTTGATGGTTATCTTATTAGTTGTATTTGATAGAGTCACATCATAACTGTTCATCAAGCCAGAGTTATTGAGTGCGCGTTTGAGTTCTGCGGCTAAAGAGCTTCCATCGTACTTCCCAGGATTTAGTGTAATAGTATAAGTTATTGAGTTTTCTAAAAGACTGAACTTATTCCATTGAGTATTTATGTTATAATAGTCAGCGGGAACAGTTCCTCCGATTAGACGAATTGATTGAATATTTTTCAAGTCTCGTTTTAATCTCCAGCGAAACTGGTTTGTATTTGGGTATGATACAACATTGCGTTCTCGACTATTAACATTTATTGTAACAAGTTTAGAAATGCGATTTCTTCTTGTAGATTCTGGTAGAAGAAGTTGCTGACCAGAACTCTTGCCTGTGGGTTCGTTATCTAAATACTCTGTGCCGATACTCTTTTTTTCAGTATAACTCATTGCTACTGTTTTATTTTATATATATTCTTTAGATGAATGTAATTAAATTAAAAGGTGATGATTTAGAATACTGGAAAAAACATTCAGATCTTATTGATATTCTATCAGAATGGGAAAACGATGATGTGTTAGAGATATCGCGTGAACTTTTCCCGGTATTTAATGATAAAGATTGGGATTTTTTCAAAAAGTTTCTACATAAAAAGGATATTCACTATACAACGTCAAAAAAGTATAATACGTTCATTTATAATATAAAAAACTACACTAAAGCTGATGCTGAAAAGGTTTTAGATTACATTATGTATGGAGACAAATGGAGAAATATGTATAACGTTTTAAATAAACGGTTTCCTAGAAGTAGAGCAGTAGTTAACAATAACAACAACAACAACAACAACAACAACAACAACAATAATAATGATAAGAATGATCGACCAGAACTAGTTCTTAATAATAACAACAACTATATGAAACGTGTTCCCAGGGCAAAAGAGCGTTCTAAATCGATGAAAAAAGAGTTTAAGAAGAGAATTAAAACCTTGAAGAAAGAGTATATGAAATCAAAAGAACCAAAATCGTTAGATGATTTAGTAAAAAATGTGCAGAATTTAAAAAAGAAGTTACGTGAAATTGAAAACTAGTTTCTACTTATTTTTTTCTGTTTCCATTCGTTAAAAGCGTGGCTCTTCCATACAAAGTATGATGAGCCAAGTTTTTTAATAGCAAGTTCGTGGAGTTTCAACTCTTTAGGAGTTAGAGTTCTCATAAACTCTTTCTCTTCATCATTTAAACTATGTGTAACCGGTGGTTCATACTTGGAAGACATTCTTAATAGTTTCAAAAGTTGATTTTTAAATCAATTTTTCATTTTTTTACTTATCTAATTTTAGCCATTTTAGTATATTAAAAACGATTACAAATAAAACACCGCCCCATAACGAGTCCATTACTGCAAACTTTAGACTATAGTTTTTTAGTGTGGAGTAGTTTGTGAAGTCGTATACAGCGTATATGCACAAACCTAGTAAGAACGCTTCAGTGTTATCTTTCGGAAGATGTGCTAGATAAGCGAGTGCAAAGTAGACCACTAGTGCAGCAAACCAACGTATAGTTAGTTCAGATCCTTGAATAGAAAGTATCATAGCTTTTGATGTTTTACTGCCAAGCATCAGCCACGGAAGATCAACAACTATGATTATAGCTATTGTGGCCAAGTAGTTTAAAAAATTCATTGCGTTTCTTTTTACTATTAACAAAATAAGTAAAAGTTAATGAGTGATACTATACAGCTAGAAGGATACTCTGGACCTTTACGGAAACAGAAGATCTTCTGTATTTCTGATTCGCTTCAAACACTTGACACAATGTTTCAAGGTTTATATAAAACCTATTCGGAAGAGGTATTACGACGAAACAAGTGTGTAGTAATCTATACAGATATTTATGTTAAACATAATCCAAAGTGGATACATAACTATCATATAGACGCGCAGTTTCGTATACGAGATAATAACGATCTTCGTTTGGCTGCCACATTTATTGAACATACTTCAAAACCGTTATGTATCGTATGGTACGGTCAAGAACTACCAACCTCTCTTTTTAATATATGGAGTGCAAATAGTAGTAAAACTGATATCACCCTTATTACAGGCGGTGCTACAATTACGCGTGCCGACTACACAAGCATATTTTGGAGCACGAAATCAGCATATGATGAGATACATTCTGTAGTTTTGTATAAGATGGGACCCAAGAATATGGATCTGAAACTTATTATACAAGAGTGTAAAGCATCGGAAGTATCTCTTGTATGGTGTTCCTTTGGAGAACCAGAGAAGAGTGGATCGTTATACTGGTTTGATTTTAATAGTGTAAAAAATTCTACTCCGCATATAAACTATACGCAAGCATCGGAGTATTTAAGAACTTTAGCGGATGTGTTAGAGAGTAAGGATAGTTAGTTTATTATTTAAAACGCTGTTTAAAATTATTTTTTACATTTTCCAAATTCAGCACCTGAAAATAGCATATAATTTTTAAAATTACACTTTTTTGTTTTGTTATTTTTACATCTTTTGCATTTACTTAATTGTTTAATTAATTTTTTTTCTGTCATATTTGACATTTTGTATGTTTTGTTTTTTAATTTTGCTTTTATCTGTTTTTTAACTTCTTTAGTACTCATTTCTAAACTTTTTTTACACGATTTACATTTTAAAGATTTCATATAAACAGAACATTCTTTTTTGAAATTTTTATTCATAACTTCTAAATATTGTTTTTGAGTATAATTCCCGGTTTTTACTGAACCAATGCCGGTATAACAAATATTATGTTTATTCATATTTATAATATATTATCATATTATAAAATGTTCTTTTATTAATAACTAATTATCTACTTCTTAAACAACTTAAAAGTCCCTTTTTTCGCAACAAAACCGGCTTTTCGCAGATTCTTCAGCGCCTTCTTACCAAGAGTATGCTTCTTGCGGCTAACGATGCGGCCGCGCTTTGTTTTCATTAGATCTTTCTTGGTTAAACCGCCGGAAGTGTGCTTGGCATTCCCGTGCCATACTTGTGCCTTGGTACCAACACTCTTCACCGCACCACCATACATCATTCGGTTTTTGCGAGTCTTAGTGTGTCTGCGACGGCGACCACCTTCCATATCCATATCCATATCCATATCATCATCCATATCATCCTTCATATTAGAGCTAGAGTTCATTTCTATATTTAGAAGATAGATTTTCTTGGAACCTTTCCTTGATCAATCTGGTTCATATAGTTATTCATTTTTTCAATATCGTAGATTCCAGCAAAATGAACCAGAAGATCTCCTTCTGTCCAAAGTGGTTCATTCGGAAGACCTTGAATGTACGCGTTAAACTTCTTGTGTTCATTCGTAATTTCGGTTTTATCTAAATCGCTAGGATTCTCTTCTAATAGTTTTATAACAGCAGCGGTATCCCACCAGATGTGATATAGCACATCGGTTTGTTCATACACACGTTTTAAGAAGTCTCGTGCCCAAGTGGTATTTCGTATTACAAAGTTTCCAGCATTAATGTGACCGCAAGCATCAATTGAGAGGAGTAGATCTTTCGATTTTGGAAGTAGTGGGAAAACGTGATCTTCAAGGCGAAGATTCATATTGGTCATATACACATCCGCGTCACTCCAAAAGATAAGTTCATTCTCTTCTGATTTTGATAGCACATCTGTTAAAAAAACTATCTTGGACCAAGATATAGGTCGTTCTCTATCCCAGAACGTTTCATCTCCTTCAATATAAGTATACTTGTTCTGTTTTGCGTAGTTTCGTTTCGAATCTAACGCTTTACTTAAACCTCTTCTATAATCATTGCCAATAACAAGAGAACAGATTTTAACCATCTTACATAAGATTAATCGTACCTATTTAGCCCACTACAAGATCGTTTCGCAGAAAACACGCCCATCCGTTTCGAGAATCACTCTTCTTATATAACTTCCACAAACTATCTTTCATTAGATGTTCTACAACTATCTTATTCTTATCACAGTTTACATCATCCAAAAAGATTATCTTAAGTTGATCTTTGGGGATGCTCTCAAAATCAAGCCATCCAGTATACTCTGCACCGTCTAATACACACACTTCTGGAGAAAACTCTGGTTTTATAGGTTTAGATCTTTCATATAGCTGTTTCTCTGAATCGTAGTACTGTTTAAAAAAACTAGATTCTTTCGTGGTTTCTGATAGATCTTTCACGCTAGGGAACGGTTTCTCACTATTTATACGTCCATTATTAAAAATTACACACTCATAGTTTGGATGGGAGTGTAGATTACGCTTTGCGATTTCATACATATACGAGTTCGCTTCATAAGAGATAAGTTTAGCATCTTTTTTATTGGAATCGTGAAACCCGTCTAAAATACAAGTTGTAGTTCCTTTACCGTTCCAAGTGCCAATCTCTAACCATCTTGTAAAGTTGGAGAGTAGAGCAATTCTGTATAAAAGATCGCCAAAATCTGTACTACGATTTACTTGACCTTCTAACTTTTCAAACTGTGAATAGTAGATAATGTCTTTTACAAGAATAAAAAAGTTTGTTGACTCTTCTAAAGTGAAATAACCGTTTATATGAGTTATATACCCATCTTTATGTTTTAACGCCTCTTTTGGGATTGCTAGAAAGTTTTCCATACTTATAATAAAATAGTAGATAATCTAGCTTTATATATCCATATGTTTTGATCTTATAGTATAAAAAAATAAAAATTGATAAAACTTTCAGAGAAATAATTGTAGAATGATTTCAAAGTATGTTAAAAATAAGAATGGTGAATTTGTATGTCCTAGTTGCTCTGACGTAAAAAAGAATCAGAGTACTATGTTCTATCATATGAAGAAACACGAAGGAAAACTCCCGTTTGTATGTAATATCTGTTCGAAAGATTTCATTCAAAAGTCATCTTTGGAACTACATAAGTTATCAAAACATAAGACCGATAAAGATAGTGAAGAGTTCTTTGTATGTCCCCATCCAAACTGTAGTTTTAAATCACTAACCAAAGCAAACACAAGAATTCATACTATCCGAAAACACTTTAATGATGAGATTCAAGATATTGATGATGAACTTTACTGTTTATGTTGTAAGAAACAGTTTCAGTCATCAACCGCATTCTTGTATCACGCCATTAACTGTATCGAAAGCGACGATGAATCTAAACTGAAACTTCTTGAAACACTAATCTAGTTAGAGAAGGCCGAAGCAGACGTTAATAGTCTCCCCCCATCAACATGAACCACCGATCCTGTCATAAATCCAGATTTTGTCGAGTCTGCCAAGAATAGAACTAGTTCTGTTATATCAGAGGTTTGACCAACACGACCAAGAGGGTGAGTTTTAGAACAGTTCTTATAGTACTCATCTGCTTCTTTTTTTGACATCCCAGCGTTAGTGTGAAACTCTGTTTGAATCGCAGTAGGCGCAATACACATAACTCGTATACTCTTTGGTGCGAGTTCTAAAGCGGCGGTTTGGGTTAGCATTTCTACCGCAGCTTTGGATGCGCAATAAGGTCCTAGTCCAACTGCAGGGCGATGTGCTAGGACGGATGAAAAGTTGATAATAGTTCCACGTGTTTCAGTTAAATATGGGATAGCATACTGGGTCATAAAGAAAACAGACTGAACATTTAGATTCATTACGTTTTGAAACTCTTTTAAACTTCCTTGTTCGAAGGTCTGTTTTAAAACACCAGCGCCCGCGTTATTAACAAGAAGATTCAGTTGTCCAAATCGTTGAATCGTATCTTCTATTGCGCTTTTACAAGATTCGGTGTCCACTAGATCAGTTTCGAGAAAAAGTAGACGATTTGTGTTAATATGAGAGAAAGATTCGTAAAGTTTAGGAATAGTTCGACTTGTAACTGCTACATAGTAGTTCTCTTCCACTAGTTTCTCAACAATCGCCTTCCCAATCCCTCCAGAACCAGCGGTAACAAGGGCAACTTTCATTCTCAATTCTATTTACTTAATTCTTTTAGACCTAATTCTAATCATCATCGTGTGTATTTAATGAACGAATTATACTAAATACGTGATATCCCGCAACAGAGAACGCTGCTAAACCCATCATCTCATAAGCAGCACGTGGTGTTTTCTTACTATTATAACCAATATAGATTATTAAGGGTGCGATAAGTATAACGTGAATTAGATTTACCCATAGTGATGATGATTTAGACATATACTTGAAAACAGATTTCATAGCGTGATATACTAAAACAAAAAGACCCAAAAAGAAGAGAAGGTTATATAACCACTCGGGTGTTGCTGCACGTTGAACAAATACATAGAAGAAAAGTGGGGCTACAAATAGTAAATGAAAGAGCGAAATAATAAAGTGGGGATCCATTCTATTCTACTAGTTCAAAGAATTTTTCACACTGTTCTAAAGCACCTTCCATCCAAGCTTGTTTTCTTGAAAACGATTCACCTACAATATAAATTTGAGAATCAAACGGTTTAATAGATTTTTCTGACTCTTTTTTTACATCGTAGTCACCAGGACACCAGTAAGTAGCACCATATTTCCAAAAATGACTCTTAAAAAAAAGATAGTCTGGAATAAACTTTTCTGGAAAAAGTGTTTTTAACTCTTTTTGAATCGTCTCCCCTAACACCTCATCGCCATCTTTAGTGATTATATCTCCATAGTATTTAGTATCAGATGAATCAGTGTATGAAACCATTGCTACTTTAGGGGCAACTGGTATGAAGTAACGAATATGAGTATCTGACACAATCTTTCCTAAACCTTTGAACCACTCGGTAGGATAAACAGCGTAGGTG
>Ga0114979_10002991_pt1 | contig 11350 bp, 10 predicted proteins | sample S_140625_EF_Meta_FD_87315 | JGI IMG/M metagenome (GOLD analysis project Ga0114979, IMG submission 87315) | Freshwater microbial communities from Lake Simoncouche, Canada to study carbon cycling - S_140625_EF_MetaG | ecosystem: Environmental > Aquatic > Freshwater > Lake | place: Lake... | reverse complement strand
ATATGTTGCTGTCTACGGTGCAGAGGTTGAGGCTTTTCAGAAAATCAACGACAGCGAAAATATCTACCGTGCTAAACTCAAAAAAATGATCAATGTTGCTGAAATTGATGATCAGTTAATCTTGGGACCTATTCCCATGGCCGATGTGGCTGAAACTAGCTTGGCGTCTGAGGCGCCGTTGCTTCGAATCGTAGGTGGGTATCGATCACCAACGGATTCTGTCTTCTCTGCTTATTCTCTCGTTTTTCTGAATGGTGGAACCGATCAGGGATTGAAAGGTGGAGAGACCTTAAAGTTGTATCAAGATCCCAAAATTAGGTTTGAAAGCTCAAAAATAAAAAAAGCATTCAGACAAGTGGGACTTGTGAAAATTCTGAGAGCTGAGGCCAGTGTTTCCACGGCGTATATATTAAGTAGTAAAAGTGAGTTACGCGAGGGTGACCTTGTGGGAATTTTAAAGGACGAACCGGATTTCGGAAACGCAGAGAGTTCTGCTGATGATGATTTGGTTTTGGAATAATTATTAAATTGCATGACTGATTTTTCATGAAATTATGGTGTTTTCTTCATAGCTTCCAGGCCTCTCCAGTAAAATATTTGTTTCTTCCAACCATGATACGAGCTCTTCTAGAGCTAAAATCATCAGGCTACACTGTCGAAAATTTAAAAATAGAATTTTTTAAGCAGCTCGAAATTTCTTTTGAGTTTTTTGATCCCCAATTGTGGGATCAGATTCAAGATCAATCCCTTGAGCTGATGAAAGTGGAGGCCGCCTCTGCGGGTGGACAGGTTTTTCAGTATTGCTATTTAGGAGATGCCAATTATCCAAAGTGGCTGGCACAAATTTCAGATCCACCATTGGCCATGAGCTATCAAGGTCCCATTCATTTATTAAATGACAAAATGGGAATCAGTGTAGTGGGCTCTCGGGAGCCCCATGAGTTAAGCAAATCTTGGATGAAACAAGAGCTCTATCAATTTGTTAAGAATAATGATGTCGTCGTCGTCAGTGGAGGAGCTCGAGGCGTTGATCAAATCGCTCACCACCTGGCCTTATTCTTAAAAAAACCAACCTGTGTCGTCTTGCCGACGGGTCTGTCTTACAAATACCCAAAAGACTGGATGGAAACTCAGAAATGGTTGGACCAAGGAGTTCTGTTTTTAAGTGAAATGAAACACTCAAGTCGAATCGCTAAACAGAATTTTGCTTACAGAAATCGAATTATAGCAGCTTTGACACCAGTCACTTTAATTGTAGAAGCCAAGCAAAAAAGTGGAACATTAATAACGGCACATCATGCTTTGATGGAAAATCGTGATTTGCTTTTTGTTCCAGCGCATCCCCTTCAAAATGGTTTTGAAGGCTCATTGGATCTTGCGGTTTATGGGGCTACGCTCGTTCGCAATTCCCATGACCTTGAGAATCAATTTGTAAGAATCTAAAACAGTTGAATCGATTCGAATCTTTAGATAGGGATTAGGTGATAAATCAGGAACTACCCGTAGGGTTGCCTAATTTTAAATCACCAGAATCAAAAAAAATGAAAATCAATGAAAAAAAGATTTGTAGAACTGAAACTTTCCTGAGTATCATTTGAACAAGGGAGGGGCGATGTGGTCATGGATGACCGTTGTGGTAGGGATGCTACGACATCGCTCTGTTTTAGTTCCAAATCTTCTTTAAACAATAAATCCCATAAGATCCGAATAGAAAGTTAGGGCTCCAGATGGCAAGTCCTGCTGACAATTGTCCTCCACGAGCTAAGCTTTCTGCTGAAATATAGAAAATCCAATAAGTGACAATGACTATCAGACACAGAACAAACCCAGACGACTTTGCAGTTCTTTTATTTGTTTGAACCCCAAGGCCCACTCCAAGTATTCCAAAGATAAGACACAGGACTGCTATTGCAATTCTTTTGTGCCATTCAATCTTGACCTTCGTCATCTCTTTGCTTGGTAGAGGTTCATCAAGTTTTGAAACAATATCTGAGAAAGTCCATGAGGGAGCTGATTTTTCTCGCTCTCTGACCTCGAGAGGATCATTCAAAAGAACATCAAATGTTTCGAAATTTATTTTTGTGTGAGTTTCAGCTTTGCGATGAATGGAGCCATTTTCTAAAGTGAGCTGAGCTCTGTGACCTGGAAGCTTATCATCTTTTTGAAGCAGGCCTGATTTTGCAATAATTGTCAGAGGTTGATCAGGATCTCTCTCGTCGTAAATGAAAACATCTTGCATCCGATCAGAATTGGAATCGATGCGATTGGCGTACACAACAAGATCAAATAACCCCTCGGAAAAAGTACCTTCTTTAATTGTGGCTGCTGCTTTTGTTTGCTTCAAATTGCTAAATAGAACCTCAAATTGTCGGTTGCCCCAGGGCGCGAGCTCAAAAGAAGTTTGAGCCGAAAAAATTCCCACACCGAGGCTGAGAATCAGAGCTGGATTCATGATCGGCCATATTGAAAGCCCACAGGCACGGAGTGCTAAAATTTCAGAGTCAGCACTGACTCTGTTGTAAGTCCAAAGGATTGAAAACAAAAGACTCATGGGAAGTAGAGCGGGGAGAAGCGAAATACAGATATACAAAATAATTTCTGACAAAGTGGAAATATTCACACCGTGGATAAGTGCGAATTCGGTCAGTCTCAAAATTTGAAACATGAGGATAATCAGCAGAAATACGCTCAATCCCAAAAAGAAGCTGGGGAGCATTTCTAGAAAAAGGGCTAGTTGGATTCGTAAATTTCGCATTTATGCTTCAAAGTTTAACCTGATTTAAGGCTCTCGTTGACCTCTTTTTCATCCTCCCCGACAATGATCGTATGCTCCGTATTTTACTCGTCTACGATAATTTTCAAGAACTCACATCTGTCGAGTCCTCACTTAAAAAAGTAGGTTTTGACGTGCTTGGGATTACCAGTGAGTTTTCACTTGCTGAGCAGCTTCTAGCTTTCAATCCGCAAATTGTGATTGGTCAGGGCAAGTCGGCAAAACTCAGCTCCAGTGGGGTTGGAAAAAGACTACGTGAATCTTCAAGATGGGACGGGCAAGCGATCTTGATTTTTTATCCCGAGGCAAAACCTCAACCGGCCGATATTTTAAAAATGAGAATGGATTCGGGCCTCGAGCATCCCGTTGATGCCAGTCGATTGATTCAGACCATCTCTCAATTGGCGGGTTTAGATTCGACTCAGCTTTTAGAAAAGCTTGTCAAAAGTTCAAGCTCGGATCCCAGTTCAAAAGATTTCCAAAGCTCTCAAAACAGTTCAGGATCTTTCAGTTCTGAGAATAAAAGTGTACTCGTCAGCGGTGGCTCTGGGCCTCAGGGGGCAGGTCACAATCAGGTGCCTGGGTCAGGATTTACGCCAAATGCCATGGTCCCCATTCAAGATCCTCTATTTCAAGAACTTGAAAATTTGCTAGTGGGAAAACCGGGTCCGTCTGAGAAACCAGAAATTAAAGATTCGAAAAGGGCTCAGGTTTACGCCAGCATTCTGAAAAACCAACCGCCTTTAGGCGAAGCCTCTTTGTCAAAAAAAGAGGCAAAAGCCCGTCTCCGTGATCTGGTGGATCCTCTTTCAAAGGAAAACCTAAAAAAACAGGACGATTAGCGTCGAGAATTTGTGAAGGCTTTGTTCAAAAGAGGGACTTGATCTACATTATCATTTTTCGGAGGTCACTTTATGGGTTCAACCACTCAACCAGTCACTGATCAATCTTTTGAAACAAATGTTTTGAATTCACCTAAACCAGTTCTTGTTGATTTTTGGGCTGAGTGGTGTGGACCTTGTCGAGCACTTGGACCTAAACTTGAAGAAATTGCAAACGAAATGGGTGAAAAGATCCAGGTCGTAAAAATCAATGTGGATGAAAATCACGCCACTCCTCAGAAGTATGGAATTCGTGGAATACCGGCGATGATTTTATTTAAGGGCGGACAAGAGGTGGGGCAACTCGTAGGCAATCACCCCAAAGATACAATTGTTGATTTTCTTAATAAACATTTAAGTTAGGTGACGGCATTCCAGTGATGACCTGATTCGATTTGACCAGGGTCTGATTGACCATGCGTTTATAAGTATCATTGTAGTTATTGTAGATTCGATCAGGGTATTCTTTTGGTTTTTTATCCTGAGCTAGTAACCTTCTGACATTCTTTGGGCCCATGTTGTAAGCCGCAATGTATCTGTAAGACTTAGCTGGAAACTTTTCTCGAAGATAATCCATGTAAGCCACACCAATTTGAATGTTTTTGACCGGATCCTTTAAGTCAGTTTGGTGGCTGAAAGGGATTTTCATTTTTCTAGCTATCCACTTTGCAGTTTCAGGTCTGATTTGCATAAGACCTATTTCACCAACTCCACCAATTGCCGATGGATTGTAAGAGGATTCGGTTTTAATAATGGCAGCTACAAAAATAGGATCGAAATTATACTTTGAGCTTTCATTTAAAATGGACCGAGTGATTCGAAAGGCATGAGGACGGTGCTTGGCAGGAAGTTGTTTTCGAACCTCTTGATAAAGTTTGAAATGCAGATTGAGTAATTGATCCGTCTGAGCGGCCGGGCTTTTTTTATACCATTTCCCCAAGAGCTCTTTTGCATGCTCTGATCGTTGCTTGTTATCTACCGGTTTGAGTCCCATTAAATCTTCTGGCATCAACTGAAAATTTTGAAACAATAGCATGAGTATTGTCAGACTTGCTGAGCTTAAGATTCGAACCTGTTTTGTATCCATTTGAAACTCCCAACGTTAATGGATATCATTGCAGCCCCTATGCCACTGGCTAAGTCTTCAATTAGACTTATATTCTCAAAATTTGACGTGATTAAAATGGGGCTAAAAACCAAGCTGGTGGGGGTGTTGAATGATTAACAGACAGTACCACTGAGATTTTGACAGTTTTTAAATGCATCTCAAAATGAGACAATTAAAAGATAAATCGCCTGTAAGCCACGCTGGAAGCCAGTCCCAAGCCAGTCATTGTCGTCAACATGCTGGACCCGCCGTAGGAAACCAGTGGCAATGGAATGCCCACGATGGGAAGGAGTCCTATGACCATTCCGATGTTTACGAACATGTGCCAGAACACGTAGCAAAGAACTCCGACACAAAGGAGAGCACCAAATTTATCGCGAGCTCCAGAGGCAACTCTGACGAGGGTATAAAATAGCCAAGCAAAGATTCCTAATGTAAAAACACTGCCGACAAATCCCCACTCTTCGCTCAAGACGCTGAAGATAAAATCCGTATGACGTTCTGGTAAAAATTCGAGTTGGGACTGAGTTCCGTTGCGGTAGCCTTTGCCAAAAAACTGTCCACTGCCCACAGCGATGCGGGATTGAATGCTGTTGTAGCCGGTGCCGCGGGGATCATTATTGGGTGAAAGAAAAGTCAGAACTCGATTTCTTTGATAATCATGAAGTCCGTACTTCCAAGCCAATGGAAAAGTGATGGCCATCAAAACAAAGGCACCAACGATAATTGATCTTTTTACTTTGCAAAAAATAATCATAGAAACAGAAACAGCAGTAATCATCATAGAGGTTCCTAGATCGGGTTGTTCGACAACCAGTGCGAAGGGCAAAAGCAGTAAAGTTAACGGCCAGGCGAGTTCTCGGAACCCAAGCCCGCGTCCTTGGGTTGAATATTGAGAAAGGCCTCGAGCAAGAACGATCACCATGCACAGTTTCATGGTCTCTGAGGGCTGATATTGAAAAGATCCAAAATCGATCCAGCGCTGGGCGCCCAGGGCCACTTTACCAAATAGAGTCACATAGAGGAGTGCCATTAAATTTAAGAAATAAATCACGTAGGCCAACCGATTAAAGATGCCGTAGTCCATGACAGTCAATGCAAAGAAAACAGTCCAGCCCACGCTGAGCCAGATCATTTGATTGATAAAAAGATTTGCTACATTCTTATCTAAAGGTCCGTGGGTTGCACTGTAAAGATTAATAAGGCCTAAAATATGAAGGCCTAAGATCAAAATAACAAGAACCCAATCGATCTTTTGAGTAAAACTTTTTTCTCCGGTGGCAAGTGAAATATCCATTTTTTACTCTCCCTCGGCGGCAGTGGGTTTTTCGACTTTTGGGAGTTTAACTTTTGCAAGCTTCTTCCCCTCTTCAATTATTTCTGGATGATACTTTTCAAAATAAGCTTGAACCACATCGCGAAACAACGGAACCGCTCCTGTGTTACCATGACAAGAGTGCTCGGCCAGCACGGCCACAGTAATTTCAGGATTGTCGGCTGGGGCATAGCCAATAAACCAACCATGATGTCGCTGCTGGATCGGACGGGAAGTGCAACTCGAATAAATTTGATCCGCAGAAAAGCTCATGACTTGAGCGGTTCCTGTTTTGCCAGCGAAAGGAACTCCTGGAATTTTCCAAAATCTGGCTGTTCCATGGCTTCCGTTCGCCACTCGATTCATTCCCTCTTTAACAATTTGAAAATTCTTTTTTGAGATTTGCACACCGTTGGGTTGTTTTTCTTGAAGGTTTCGAAGCACCTGTGGAAAGTTTTCTTTGATTGTTTTTCCATCCATATCGACAAGTTTTTGTACGACAAAAGGTTTCACCACAAGACCTTCAGTCGCCAATGAATTATAGGCGACTGCAAGTTGAATCAGCGAGGATGCGACAAAGCCCTGACCGATCGCAGTTGAAAGATTCTCTCCGGGTTGCCATTCCTCACCGATATTATCTTTTTTCCATTTTGAACTGGGCATAAGGCCTTGCACCTCTAGCTTCAGCTCGATGCCAGTTCTGACACCAATGCCCAGGGAAGACATGTAGTTGTACATTTTGTCTACGCCCAGTGCGATTCCCATTTTGTAAAAGAAAACGTTCGAACTTTTTTCGATGGCATCATAGATGTTAATATTTCCATGACCACTTTTGTTGTGGTCATGATAAGGACGTCGCCCGAAATAGAAAACCCCGGGTGCATTCACGATTGTATTTTCTGTGATCTCGCCTTCTTGAAGCGCGGCCACTGCAATCAAAGGCTTGAACGTAGATCCAGGTGAGGCGTGATCTTGAATCACTTTATTGCGAAGTGGTTTGAAGGTATCCTTAATTAGCTTTGACCATGTGTCGGCACTGATACTTGTTGATAGTTCATTTGGGTTAAAGGAAGGACCACTGACCCAAGCCAAAACTTCACCATTTGTTTTCATGGCAATGATTCCACCGATTCTTTGGTGGGTGAGCATCGACTTCCATGCTGCTTCCTGAACGGTCCGATCCAAAGTCAAAACAGCGTGCTGACCGCTGGTGGGCTCTTGGTCTTTTAAAGATTCAGAATAAAGATTCGGAGATGTGGCGCTGATGGTTTCCCGACCGTGGGCATCCACTTGTACAAGCCTTACGCCATCCCGACCCCGTATGGTGAGCTCGAGGGACTCTTCAAGTCCACTTTTACCAATGACGTCACCTTGCTCAAGACGAATCTTCCCTTCAAAATCTTTATTCAGTTTTGGAAGTTGTTTTTTTGAAATTTCACTGACGTAGCCAAAAAGCTGAGCCCCATTTTCTTGCAGGGGATAGTTTCGTAAGATTGTTTCTCGAATTTCTAAGCCTGAAACTTCAAGCCTGAGTTTTTTTAGACGAATCACTTCTTCTCGGGTGAGACCCTCTTTAAGTTTAACTGCTGCAAAAGGTCCATTCAGTTTTCTTCGTTGTTTGATTCGATCTTCAACACGTTGAGGCTCAAGACCTATGATGGGACCAATTTTTTTACTTAAGTCAGAAAGGTTTTCGATGTACTGAGGTAAAATCACGGCTTCAAAGCCAAGTAAATTTTGAACTAGAATCTCACCATTGCGATCCAGCATCAGTCCGCGAGGGGCTACGATCTTGACTTCTTTGAGTCTGTTTTTATCCGAGAAATCTCGAAGTTCAGCACCGCTGAAGATTTGCAAGTACCAAAGCCTGATTGAAAAAGTGCTCAGAGTTATAAAAAGCAAAAAATAAAACAGACGATATCGATCCCAAAATTCCTTCGCTTCGTCTGGGTTGCTGACGTATTCATTCAAATTCATATCGTGCCGAATCCATATATATTTCAGGTGCCTTTGTGATTCGTTCCCATTTTTTTATCATCCAATAAAGAGGAATGGAAAATAAAGGAGTGAGTAGAATCTGAGTCATACGATCAAAAAATAAAATTTGTGTTGGATGACTTTCTATCAGTCGAGATGTGATGAAAAACAGCAAATGAAAAAGTGTCGCCCCACCGAGGTTGAGCAAAATAAAATAACTCAAACTTTCGATGTAAAAGTTGTCTTTGAATAAGATCACAATCCAGTAATAAAAAAACAGAACTGTTAAAAAAACACCGACACCGACGGAGCTGAGTGAGCTTGCTGCAATGGCCAAAATGTAAACGAGTAACAAAGATTGAGGCTCACGTCTGGCTAAGATCACATAGTTAATCACACAAAGCCAAAGAAGAGGAGGAGCTAAAAAACCTAACATTTGATACCAGAATACAGTTTGAAACGCAGATAGAAACAGGATGAAGAGGATCAGTCCGAAAACATAAATAAGCTTGCGACCTATAAACATTTAAGGAGTCTCCGATTTTTCTGCAGGCAAGGCCGTCGTCACGGGTGCAGGCGTGAAATCCTCGCCCTGTGAATTGACCACGACAAAAACTTCTTCAACTTCGAAAGGCTCAACGATGGGTTTGAGTTCAATTTTAAGAGCCACACTGTAGGCTTTATTTTCAACCTTTTCCACAACTGCTAGCGGGAAGCCTTTCGGAAATACGTTGTCCAGTCCACCTGTCACGATCCGATCGCCCTTCAGCAGTTCAGATGTTCGGTCGGTGTACTTCAGTGAACTTGTGGATCCACCATTTCCCTCAACATAACCCTGAGCACGGGTTCTTTCAACAAGACCATCGACAACTGAGTAACGATCCGTAATGAGCATGACGTGCGCACGATTGGTGTCCACATCTAAAATTGTTCCCAAGGCCCCTTTGAGCGTAATGACGGCTTGTCCTTTTTTTAATCCCTGTTCCAAGCCTTTATTGAGTGTCAGAGTGTTGTAATCAGGGACCAAATCCCGACCTACAACGCGAGCTGCGACCATTTCCATTTTTGATTTTTGCTTAAATTGCAAAAGATCTCGAAGCCGACCATTTTCGATTTCAAGCTCTCGAAACAATGTGATTTCAGTTTTGAGGCGGCCATTTAAATCTCTGAGATCTTCATTTTCTTTTTTGATATTAATCAAGTGAATATAAAAAGCCGTCGTGGATCGAACCCCGTGAGTGAATCCAAAGAAAAAATCCTGTGCAAATCCAGAAAGAAGCTGAAAGGGTTGCTTGATCCAGTCAGTTTCTTTTCCCTTTTGCTCCATGTTAATTGAAAGCAATGGTAATAGGCCCGCGAGGATGACTAAAGCCACTTTGCGCCAATTTAAATTTAAAAAATTCAATTCTCACCTCGAAATACATTTGAGAGCCTGCCGATATCAATAAGCTAGCAAATTACAGACGGAATTCAACTTTTTCTCTTGAAATTAAAGACTGGTTGTCGTGTCATGAGCTCGAGAAAAAAAATGAAAGTTTCAACAGGAGTGTTCCATGGGTGATAATTTTGCAGATCAAATGAAAAAAGCGGTATCGGATCGAAAATTTTCTTTTAAGAAAATAGTGGCATCCATTCTCTTTGCAGCCATCGTTATGGTTTTCATTTTCTATGGGTTTGCGACTCAGAACGCCAGCGAAGGTCATGTGGCCATCGTCAACAATCACGTTGTGACTGTGATGGATTTGAAGCGGGAACAAAGGCGGGTCGAGCAGATGTATCAACGTATCTTCGGAAATACGATGGACTTTAGCTCTCAGCGTCAGAATCTGATTCAAGAAGCTGTTCAAAGTCTTGTCAACACAGAGCTGGTTTCTCAGGCGGCTGAAAAGGAAGGACTTTCTGCCACGGATCAAGAGGTCGTTAATTTTATTGTTAAAGATTATACCATGTTTCAAACCAACGGGGTTTTTCAAAGAAATATGTATTACCAATTTCTTGAAAATAACGGATTTACTCCTGCAGACTTTGAGTCCTTGATTCGTAAAGATATCGAAAATCAAAGAAGTCGTCAGGCCTTCGAGTGGGGCAGCTCTCCCAATCAACTTGAAATTGAAAAACAAAAAAAGCTCAAAGAAACATCAGTGACACTTTCTTATCTAGTTTTAGATCCGAAATTGATGGAAACTCAAATTAAACCTTCGGCAGCTGAAGTGACAAAAGCACTTCAGGATTCTGCCTTTCAAAAGCGGGTGGAGGACGAATTTAAGGCTCGAAAAAATCAATTTGATCAGGCCGAACAAGTTCGGGCTCAACATATTTTGATCAAAACCACTGCTGGGGATGTGAACAGTGAAAAATCAGCACTTGTTAAAATTCAATCACTGAAGGCTCAACTGGCACAAACTGACTTCGGCACATTGGCTGAAAAAAATAGCGAAGATCCTGGCTCAAAAGCCAACAAAGGGGATCTGGGATTTTTTGGCAAAGGCCAAATGGTACCAGAATTTGAGAAGGCCGCTTTTGCATTGAAGATCGGTGATGTGTCTGATGTGATTAAAACACAATTTGGTTATCATTTGTTAAAATTGACTGACAAAAAAGAAGCCAAGCTGGCTGTTTTAGAGAATCACAAAAATGAACTGGCTCAAATTTTATTAGCTCGTGATTTGTTCACGACTCAAAAAAACAAAGCAAAAGAAGTTTTTTCTGGCGCAAGCGATGGATCAGAAGAGTGGATGAAGTCACTCAGCTTGAAGTGGTTAGAAACGGCTGCCTTTGATTTAGCCACTGATAAAATTCCCGAGCTTTCTGATAAAGTGATGGAGGCATTGGGAACTTTGATGACAAAGCCTCAAGAGGCACAAGTGTTTCAGGATGGCGATAAGACTTACATCGTGAAGTTAAAAGAAATTAAAAACCAAAAGTTAGCAGATTCAAAAGAGAAGGATATGAACACGGATTCTCGGATGAGAGCCAACGAGGCTTTTTCGGCCTGGGTTCAAAACTACAGAGAATCTGTGAAGGTTGAAATCAATCCCCAAGTTTTGAAGTAAGATTTGGTTTTTTTTCGAGAAACTTCTTTTTATTTGATGACGAAAAGTCAAAGGCTTGGCTGGCGAGGCGACCTTTATCAATTGAAAGTAAAAATTGAAGGGGAAGTTTCAAGACTTTCTGGAATGGTCATTAATTTAAAAGATGTGGATGTGGCTTTAGCACAGGTTCAAAAAACTGTGACTGAAGCCCGCAACGCTTCTCAAGGGCTTCAACTCATTTCTACATTTCTTAAAAGTGTTCTT
>Ga0114979_10002990_pt1 | contig 11354 bp, 10 predicted proteins | sample S_140625_EF_Meta_FD_87315 | JGI IMG/M metagenome (GOLD analysis project Ga0114979, IMG submission 87315) | Freshwater microbial communities from Lake Simoncouche, Canada to study carbon cycling - S_140625_EF_MetaG | ecosystem: Environmental > Aquatic > Freshwater > Lake | place: Lake... | reverse complement strand
TTGGTAAATCTAGAAAACAAAATAACCTCGCAAGAAGGGAGTCGTCGCGTGAAATTATCAGTAATTTAAAAGCTTCAGTCGATACACCTCAAGGCGTACAAAAAAATAAAATGATGAAAAAACTAGCTATTAAGAAATCAAATAAAAAAAGGCGCCAATCGGGCGCCTTTGGAAAAAACAAATGGGCTTAGGCTTTGACAGCACGAAATCCAGAATACATGCGAGAGGCTGGGCGGCTGCGCTGTTCGGCTTCTTGAACCAACTGGGCACGAATGCGATCAAAAGTGGCTTTGATACCTGGCTTTTCACAAGACACGGTTTTGAATCGACGCTCCACGGCCACATCTGGCGACTCGATCTGTACAACTGACTTATCCAATTTAGGCTCCAAAGAACTTTGTCAGAAATCAACGCGTCAGACTTTCATTCGGTGGACATAGTTAGAAAATAAATGTAGATCAAATTAAAAATAGTTCTACAAGTACTTGATTTTTATAGGATTTAAACTTTAAGGGACATGAAAAAAAACCACCCGAGGGTGGTTTTTTCGATTAGCGGACCACCGCAATTTGGTCCCGTTTACCCGCCTTGAAGGTGTACAAGGTCAAGGCGCCATTCTTGATGTCGCCCTTTTCATCAAACGAAATCGTGCCCGTCACGCCCTTAAATCCTGCGGTCTTGGCCAACTCAGGCAAGTACTTGGCTGGCTCGCTGGATTTGGCCCGTTGCATGGCGTCGACCATCACAAACACCGCGTCATACACATAAGGTGAATACAACTTCACATCGTCATTGAAGCGTTTTTTGAACTTCACACCAAAGTCGTCCATGCCCTTCTTTAAAGCACCGTCGACACCACCCGCTTCGGCGCAAACCACTTGACCATCGGCCATGGCGTCACCTGCGAGCTTGATCATCTCGTTGGTGCAAATGCCGTCACCGCCCATGAACTTGGCTTTGATACCCAAAGATTTCATTTGCTTCATCATGGGCCCGCCCACCGCGTCCATACCGCCAAAGAAGATGATGTCTGGCTTCTTGCCTTTGAGGGTGGTCAAGATCGGCATGAAATCGGTGGCTTTGTCAGTGGTGAACTCGTGGGCCACCAAATTGCCTCCCGCGGCTTTGACGGCTTTTTCAAACTCTTCCGCCACCCCTTGACCATAAGCCGTGCGGTCGTCGATCACGGCAATGGCCTTGCCTTTGAGATCTTTCACCGCATAGCGCCCCAAAGTACCCCCCAAGTGGACATCGTCTGCCACCACACGGAAAGCCGTTTTATAGCCCTGGCGGGTGTATTTGGGGTTGGTGGAGGAAGGGGAAATCTGGGGAATGCCCGCATCGCTGTAAATTTTGGAAGCAGGAATGGTGGTGCCTGAGTTCAGGTGACCAATCACGCCGCTGACTTTGGCATCAACCAGCTTTTGGGCGGCGGCGGTGCCTTGCTTGGGGTCTGAGGCATCGTCTTCAGCGACCAACTCCAGCTTGATCTTTTTGCCGTTGATGCTCACGCCTTTGGCGTTGAGTTCCTCGATGGCCAAGCGGGCACCCCATTCGTTGTCTTTGCCCAAGTGGGCGATGGCACCACTGACAGGACCCACATGGCCAATCTTGACCACTTGCTCTTGCGCCAGGGTCAAACCACTGATGGCGGCCAGGGTTGCAACGGCTGTCAATTTGAAAGTGAGATGCATGCAAGAACTCCTTTGAGTGAAAAGAAAAACACAAAAAAATCAGGCCGAAGTTTCCTTCAATTTCAAATCATGCCGCGTGATGGAATACCCGCGATCGGTATAGTGCTTCCAACGCTGACGCGCTTGCTGTCGGTCTTCGTCATCCAGCGTCACCACTTCAATCGTGCGCTCAAAGCGCTCGTAACCTGCGGCGACCTCGGTGCCTAAATTCAACAACACTTGGTGGTGCGGCAACTCTGGCCCCCCCTCAATTTGAGCCGCCAACACCACGGGCGAGGCCATGAGTTGTTCAGCGGGACTGCCTGCGCGGCAATGTGCCACAAATTCCAGAGGAGAAAAAGTCCACAGCAACGTGTCGAGCGATTGCAGGGCCTGAGGCGCGCCCGTCACCACCACGCGCGCGCCGCTGGCCACGGCCTTGCGCAGCAAACGACAGGCGTAGGCCAATTTGTCGGGCGCGTTGAAGTGAAAGGCGATCTCGGTCATTTGGCCTTGGCAGTGCCCAACAAATAGTGCAGCAACAAACCCACAGGTCTGCCCGTGGCGCCTTTGGCAGCACCACTTTTCCAAGCCGCGCCTGCGATGTCCAAATGCGCCCAAGGGTAATCCTTGGCAAAACGCTGCAAAAATTTGGCCGCCGTGATGGCGCCCCCATCGCGTCCCGCCACGTTGGCGACATCGGCAAAATTGGACTTCAAGCCCTCGGCATAGTCCTCGTCCAACGGCAGACGCCAGCACGGATCAAGTGCGGCTTCGCCAGCCTCAAACAAGGCCTGGGCCAATTCATCGGAGGTCGAGAACAACCCGCTGCGCACATGGCCCAGCGAAATCACACACGCGCCAGTCAGCGTGGCGATGTCGATCACCGCGCGAGGCTTGAAACGAGTGGCGTAGGTGAGCGCGTCACACAAAATCAAGCGCCCCTCTGCGTCGGTGTTGAGCACCTCAATGGTTTGGCCACTCATGCTGGTGATCACGTCACCTGGCTTCAAGGCGGTGCCGTCAGGCATGTTTTCGCAGGTCGGAATCAGGCCCACCACATTGATGGGCGGCTTGAGCTGCGCCAGCGCTTCAAACGTGCCCAACACGCTGGCCGCGCCACACATGTCAAACTTCATTTCATCCATGCCCAGCCCTGGCTTGAGCGAAATCCCGCCTGTGTCAAAGGTGATGCCCTTGCCCACCAAGACCGTGGGCGCCACGGTCTTGGCTGCGCCCGTGTACTGCAAAACGATGAAGCGCAAAGGCTCGACCGAGCCTCTGGCTACCGCCGCAAAGGAACCCATACCCAGTTTCTCAATGTCTTTGGGGCCCAGCACCTGGCAATGGATGCCGGCCTTCTTACCCAGGGCTTTGGCCACCTCGGCCAAATGCGTGGGGGTGGCGTGGTTGGCGGGACGGTTGCCCCACTCTTTGGCCAAAGCCACGCCAGCCACTTGGGCGCGGGCGCGAGCGAAGTCATGCTTGGCGGCTTGGGTTTTCTCTGCCGTGGGCAAAGCCAACACCACGCGCTTTAAAACAGACGCTTTGGCAGAAGGCTTGGTCGCGGTGTAGACATAACTGGCATCGGCCACGGCCTGCGTAGCGGCTTGCAGGCGGTGCGCACTGGCATCGGACAAACACACGGTGATATGAATCGACTTGGCCGTTTTCAAAGCCCCCACCGCCGCGGTCACAGCTTGGCGCACGCCACGGGCGCTGCCGTCACCACTGGAGACCAGCACCACACGGGGTGCGCTCACGCCTTGGGCATGCCACAGACTCACCAGCTTGGCGGGGGACTCATCCAAATCGCCACTTTTTCGGGCTTCGGAAATAAGTTGCGACAAAACACCTTTGGCAGGTTTGTCCTTGGCAGATACCAAGATAATCAGGGCGTCGGTTTGACACGTGGCTGCGGCGTTTAAATCTAGGGTCTTGAGCTCAAAGTTCATAATGGCGGTTTTCCTCTTTCACTGATGTTATTCCATTCCTCCATTCGTCAAGAGCTGGCGCGCAGTTTTGGTGCTTCGCTGATCGTGTTGGTCACCATCGTGATGACCATGATGCTGATACGCACGCTCGGACAGGCCTCGATCGGCAACGTCAACCCCGCTGAAGTGACCCTCATTCTGGGCTACACCATGCTCGGGCAATTGCCCATCTTGCTGACCATGAGCCTGTTCATTGCCGCGGTGGGCACCCTGTCGCGTATGTATTTGGACAGCGAAATGGTCATCTGGTTGGTGAGCGGTAAGGGTCTGCGCTCCTTGGCCAAGCCGATGCTTCATTTCGCTTGGCCCATGTTTTTAGGGGTTTTCGTGCTCATGCTGGTGGTTTGGCCTTGGTCCAACCAGCAAATCGGTGAGCTGAAAAATCGCTACGAACGACGCGGCGACTTAGAACGCGTCGCGCCTGGTCAGTTTCAAGAGTCAGCCAGCGGCGCTCGCGTATTTTTCATTGACAAAGACAGCTTGGATAACAAAGAGGGCAAAAACGTCTTTATTTCTTCGACTGACCACAACAAACAAGCCATGACCTCATCTAAAACAGGGCATGTGAGCACCACCGATGAGGAACAGTTTTTGGTGCTGGAAAACGGTCAACGGGTTGAGCAAACCATCGGCAAAACCGAAATCAAAGTCACCCAATTTAAGAGTTACACCACGCAACTGAGTCGCACCTCTGTCGTCCCAGACAGCCCTCCACTCAAAACCATCTCCAGCGTGGATCTGTTTCAAAATCCAACGCCAGCCAATTTGGCAGAACTCGGTTGGCGCCTGGGCGTAGCGTTTTCTGCCTTCAATGTGATCATCATTGCCTTGGCGATCACCAGCGCCAATCCGCGCGTGGGCCGCGGCGGCAACTTGGCGCAGGCACTGCTCATCTTTATTGTGTATTTCAACTTGATCAATTTAGGACAAAGCTGGGTGGGTTCTGGCAGAGCGCAATTCGCACCGTTTTTCATCACCTTGCACGGCGGGGTTTTTATGCTGGCTTTGACATGGCTGTTGGCGCGTCATCACAACTTCAGTTGGCGCCAATGGTTGAGGCCAACGGGCGCTTGACGCCTCTGTTTTATGAAAACCCTGCGCCAGCTCATTCACCGTGAAATTTGGGTCTCTGTGGCTTTTGTCACGCTTTGTTTTTTGGCCTTGTTTTTTTTCTTTGACTTCATCGACGAGTTGCCCAACGCTGGGGCCAACCACAACACGTACCAACTCAAACATGTGTTCGCTTTTGTGTTGCTGTCGGTCCCCAGCCATTTGTACGAACTGCTGCCCATCACGGTCTTGATTGGCACCATTTTCGTGATGTCGCGCCTCGCGCAAAGCTCTGAATTCACCATCCTTCGCACCAGCGGCTTGACGCCTGGCATGGCCATCAGAAACCTGATGGGCTTGGGGCTTGCTTTTGTGCTCATCACCTTTGCCGTCGGGGACTATTTGGCGCCAGCCTGTGACCGTTACGCCCAACTGCTCAAGGCCAAGTATTTGGGCACCCAACTCAAAGTCGGGCACACGGGCGCTTGGCTGCGCGAAAACAAAGAGGATCAAAAAGTTTTTCTCAACATCAACCGACTGTCTTCAGACGGGTCGCCCGAGGGCCTTCGTATTTTTGAATTCAATGCAAATGGTGAGTGGACGGCCCTGAGCCAAGCTTCAGGCGCACAGATTGAAAACAACGCCTGGCAATTGCGTCAAGTCGAACGCAAGGAACTGCAAATGAAGGCTGGCCAAGCGCATCTTCAAATCACCCATCACGAGGCCCTCAGCTGGCCGTCAGACATCAGCAGCGAAATGATCGCCGTCGCCATTCTCAAGCCCGGTCGAATGAGCACCCTGGATTTGTTTCAATACATTCGCCACTTGGTTGCCAACGGTCAAACCACCCAACGGTTTGAAATTGAGTTCTGGAAAAAAGTGTTTTACCCGCTGAGTTGCTTGGTCATGGTGGTGCTCGCGCTGCCGTTTGCTTACCTGCATTCACGCAGCGGCAACATTGCCAGCCATGTCTTTGGCGGCGTGTTGGCGGGCATCAGTTTTTTCTTGCTCAACAATGTCTTCAGTTACTTGGGCAATATCAACAATTGGCTGCCTTGGTTTGCCGCTGCCGCCCCTGGTTTGCTCTACTCACTCGCCTCACTGACCGCTTTTGGTTGGTTGGTGGTGCGTCAATAAGGTTGTCATGAAAGCCATCATTTTGTTTGCCCACGGTTCACGTGATCCCCTTTGGCACAAGCCCATTCAAGCGGTGGCTGAACGCATCGTGCAACGCTCCCCCACCACCGTGGTGCGATGCGCTTATTTAGAGCTCACCGAGCCTGACTTGCCGCATGTGGCCTATGACTTGGTGACCCAAGGGGCGACGCATCTGAATGTCGTTCCCATGTTTTTGGGAGTCGGGCGTCACGCGCGCGAGGACTTGCCGGCCTTGATCCAGGCCCTCCAAAAGCAGCACCCTGGTGTGACCATCACTTGCCAACCCGCCGTTGGAGAACAGGGCCAGCTTTTGGATTTACTCGCTGACATTGCCCTGGGCTAAAGCCCGATCGCGCAGGGGTCGACTGTTAGAATCGCAGGATTCTTTTCAACGCGTGACACCTTATGAAAATTGCCATTGCAGGCACAGGTTATGTCGGCCTTTCCAACGCTGTTTTACTGGCTCAGCGCCACGAAGTCGTTGCCCTTGACATCGTGGAGGCCCGGGTCGAAGCCATCAATGCGCGACACTCCCCCATCGAGGACCGCGACATCGAAGCCTACCTGGCTGAGAAAACCCTGAATTTGCGTGCCACCCTTGATCCAGTCGAGGCCTACCAAGGCGCTGACTACGTCATCATCGCCACGCCGACGGATTACGACCCCCAAACCAATTACTTCAACACCCGTTCGGTCGAGTCGGTGATTGCAGACGTCAAGCGCATCGCCCCGCAAGCGGTCATGGTGATCAAGTCCACCATCCCCGTGGGCTTCACAGACAAAATTCGGGCCGATTTGGGCACCGAGCAAGTTTTCTTCAGCCCCGAGTTTTTGCGCGAAGGCAAAGCCTTGCATGACAACCTGTACCCCAGCCGTATCGTGGTGGGTGAAGTGTCAGAGCGCGCTCGCGTGTTTGCTGGCCTGTTGCAAGAGGCGGCCTTGAAGCCTGATGTTGCGGTGCTGTTCACTGGCAGCACCGAAGCTGAGGCCATCAAGCTTTTCGCCAACACCTATTTGGCCCTGCGTGTCGCCTATTTCAACGAGCTCGACAGCTACGCCGCCTCGCACCAACTCGACACACGCCAAATCATTGATGGCGTGTGTTTAGACCCGCGCATTGGCAACCACTACAACAACCCCAGCTTTGGCTACGGTGGCTACTGCTTGCCCAAAGACACCAAGCAATTGCTGGCCAACTACAACAACGTGCCGCAAACCCTCATTGGCGCCATCGTGAGCGCCAACAGCACCCGCAAAGACTTCATTGCGGACGACATCTTGCGCCGCAAACCCAGCACCGTGGGCATTTTTCGCCTCATCATGAAAGCCGGCAGTGACAACTTCCGCGCCAGCAGCATCCAAGGCGTGATGAAGCGTCTGAAGGCCAAAGGCGTGCGGGTCGTGGTGTACGAACCTTTGTTGGATGAGACAGAGTTTTTCAAATCCGAAGTCACCCACGACCTTGCCGCCTTCAAATCACAATGCGATGTGATCGTGGCCAACCGCCAAACCCCTGATCTCAACGATGTAGCCGACAAGGTCTACACGCGTGATTTGTTTGGCAGCGACTGATCCCACACCGCCTCACCCACGCCAGCATGCAGCCCTCATCCGCAACGCCGCCTGACGGTCGGCTTTGGTTCGCAGCGGCGCTGCTGCTCATCGCCTCAGGCGTTGGGGTCCAAACCAGCCCCTGGCACACCGAGCTGATGCTGGCATTGAACCAACAAGCCCGCTTGCTGCCAGACATGTTTTGGTCATGCATCACCGTGTCGGGGCTGGGCTGGGCCGTGCTTATTTTGGTGAGCGTCCTCAGCCGAGGTGATTTGGGAGCGCGTGTGGTGTTGACTGGATTCCTCGTGGGCGGGGTTGTGACACACACACTCAAGCCTTTGCTCAGCTTGCCCAGGCCTGGCGCGGCTATGGAAGCTGAGCTGATTCACTTCATCGGCAACCCCGTCATCAACCACCACGCCATGCCCTCTGGCCATGCGCTGGCAGCATTTTCGATGGGCACACTCTGGCTTTGCTTGATCCGCTCGCACTCTTACCCCAAGTGGCTGGCGTGGCTGGGCTGGGCCACGGCGTCACTCATTGCGGCCTCCCGCATTGCTGTGGGTGCGCATTGGCCAGCGGATGTGCTGGTGGGCGCGGGGCTGGGTTTGCTGGTGGGCTGGTTGGCTTGGCGCTTTCCCTTCGCTTGGCCACGCAGCCAAGCCCACGCGTTTCCGTGGTTGCCCGTTTTTGTCGAGAGCCTTGGCGCTTGGGCTGCTTTCACATTTCAAGAAGGCATGCCCTTGGCCTTGCTTTGGCAATGGGCCCTTGGCAGCTTGGCCGTGGTGAGCGTTTTGTGGCGCATTCGCGCTTGGCGTTCAGCGGCCCACTTGGACCTGTCCACATGACATGGCCCTCTCGCAAAATGTGGGCTTCGCTCGTGGTCACCCTGTTGGCCATCGCCATCATGGCGTGGATGCTGCGTGCTGTGGATTGGCCTGTGGCCCTGGCGGCATGGCAGCGGGTGCCTGCCTATGTTTGGCTCCTCAGCGCCCTGGGCATGGCGGGCAGTCATGTGTTGCGCGCTGGCCGCGTGCGTTTGGAATGGCGCGACACCCTGAACATGGGCTGGCGAGAAGCATGGGGCCTGATGGTGCGTCACAGCGCTTGGGTCGTCTTGGTGCCGATGCGCGGGGGCGAGGCGATTTATGTGTGGGTGCTGCACCGCCAAGGCGGCGTGTCGATTCGCCAAGCCAGCATCAGTTTGCTGCGACTGCGTGTTCAAGACATGGCGGTTTTGGGCGGGTTGGCCGTGGCGCTGTTCGCACCGTTTTCCATCGAACTCAGCCTCTTGCTGGCCGCTGCCCTGATGGGCTTGGCCATGTGGGTGCTGCCTGTGAGTTGGACCTGGTTGATGTTTCGCATGTCGCGCAAAGAAGGCGCCGCGCCCTTTCAAGCCCCACCACCAGCGTGGGAGAGCTGGATTTACGCCATCACCAATTGGATTCTCAAAACCAGTGCCATCGCTTGGCCGATGTGGGTGATCCTGCCCATCGACTTTCGCACCGCCTTACATGGCTCGGTCGGTGGTGAGCTCGCCGCTACACTTCCCCTGCAGCCCCCAGCGGGCTTTGGGCCCTATGAAGGCGGCGTCATCTTTGGCATCCAATGGACAGCCTCACTGCCCTGGCCTGATATCGCAGCCACCGCCTTGGCAGTGCATTTGTTGGCATTGGCCGTCACGATCGGCTCTGCCACCCTGGCGCGGGCTTTGGGTTGGAGTCAAAAACCCTTGCATCGCCTAGACGGGGCCCCCGCTACTTTTTCACAATAAGGTTGTCTCACCATGTCTGACCCCATCGTTCACTTGCCAGCGCACACTTTGTCGGTCGTTGTGCCCATGTACAACGAGCAAGACAACGCGCCCTTGCAAATCAACGCCGTGCAAGAAGCCCTCAGCCATTACCCCATGCCATGGGAGATGATCTTGGTCGACGATGGCAGCTCTGACGGCACCGTGGCGGCCTTGCTCAAGCGGGCCCGAGAGATTGGCCCGCACATCCGCGTGGTCGAGTTGCGACGCAACTTCAAACAAACCGCGGCCATGCAAGCAGGCATTGATGCCGCACGGGGTGATGTGATCGTGACCATGGATGGCGATTTGCAAAACGACCCCCGTGACATCCCCAAATTGGTGGCACGCTTGCTCCATGAAGACCTGGACATGGTGGCGGGTTGGCGCCAAAAACGCCAAGACGGTTTCATTCTTCGTAAATTACCCTCCATGATTGCCAACACCTTGATTCGCAAAGTCTCGGGCTTGGATTTCAAGGACCTGGGCTGCAGCCTCAAAGCGTTTCGCGGTGATGTGCTGCGCAAAATTCGCTTGTATGGCGAAATGCACCGTTTCATTCCTGCTTGGTTGGCCACCGTCACCTCCCCACGTCGCATGGCCGAAGAACCCGTCAGACATCACGCGCGCATGTTGGGGGAATCCAAATACGGCATTTCACGCACGTTTCGCGTGATCGTTGACTTGCTGGCCATGTACTTTTTCTTGCGCTTTGGCACGCGGCCCGGCCATTTCTTTGGCGGCATTGGCATGGTCTTTTCCGCCGTGGGCAGCTTGATCTTGGCGTACCTGGGAATTTTGAAACTGTTTGGCGAACAAGTGGGCGGTCGCCCTTTGTTGTGGCTGGGCTTTTTTGCTTTGCTGGCAGGCGTGCAAATGCTGACCACGGGTGTGCTGGCCGAGATCTTGATGCGCAGCTACTTTGACCAAAGCGGCGCCCGTTCCTACCATGTGATGCGCCAGGAAACCCCCGAGCCTGCCGAAGGCTGGCACCGCCCATCCGCATGATCCAAGGCCGCCACTTCCTTCGCTGGCCCCAAGCCACTTGGGTGGCCCTGGCCCTGCTGAGCTTGTACTTGGTTCGCCTGGCAGGCGCGCCCCTGTTTGATGTCGACGAGGGCGCGTTTGCCGAGGCCTCACGCGAAATGCTGGCGTCTGGCGACTGGGGGCACACCACCCTCAATGGGGCAGACCGCTTTGACAAACCCATCTTCATTTATTGGTGCCAAGCGGCGCTGATGGCCGTATTGGGCCCGCATGATTGGGTGGCGCGTTTGCCCTCCGCCTTGGCGGTGCTGGCGGCCACCTTTGGCGTGTGGCGGTTTGCATCACGCCATTGGGGCGAGGCGGCGGGTCAGCGTGCGGCCTTCATGCTGGGCTCGAGTTTGGGATTGCTGGCCATTGGCCGCGCCGCGACCGCCGACGGCATGCTCAATGCTTTGTTAATCGCCACGGGCTTGTGCCTGTGGACCTTTGCGACCTCCGGCTCACGCCGCGCGTTGCGCTGGGCTTATGTGTGGTGCGGGTTGGGCTTGCTCACCAAAGGGCCGGTGGCCTTGTTGATTCCAGGCGTCACCTTGCTCATTTGGTCGCTGCTGACGGATCGGGGTCGCACGGCTTGGCAAGCGCTTTGGGAGCCCACAGGTTGGCTGCTTTTGTTAGTGATTGCTGCACCGTGGTACCTCTATGCCTTGCAGCGCCATGAGATGGCGTTTGTAGAGGGGTTCTTTCTCAAGCACAACGTGCAGCGCTTCACAGGCACGCTAGAGGGGCATGGCGGCAACTCGCTGTACTACCTCATCGTCTTGCCTTTGTTGCTGTTGCCTTGGTCACCTGGGTGCCTGCGTTTGCTGGGTGACGTGCGTGCGCAGTGGGCCGCTCCCTTGCAGCGCTTTTTGTGGATTTGGGTGTTGTTTGTGCTCGGCTTTTTCTCGCTTTCGGGCACCAAGCTGCCGCATTACATGCTCTATGGTTTGGCCCCCTTGGTCTTGTTGATCGTGGCCCAATCGGTCAACAAGCCAGCGTCCGCCCTGTGGCAATCCATGCTGTGGGTCTGCGCGGGCCTGTCCTGCGCCTTGGCTTTTGCGGTGCCTGCGCTCGTCGCGTGGGGCGCCACCCAAGTCACCGACACGT
>Ga0114979_10002987_pt1 | contig 11361 bp, 11 predicted proteins | sample S_140625_EF_Meta_FD_87315 | JGI IMG/M metagenome (GOLD analysis project Ga0114979, IMG submission 87315) | Freshwater microbial communities from Lake Simoncouche, Canada to study carbon cycling - S_140625_EF_MetaG | ecosystem: Environmental > Aquatic > Freshwater > Lake | place: Lake... | reverse complement strand
GCATCACCACGGGGCAGGTGCTGGTCACGCTGGAAGACACCGAAGACCGGCGGCGCTATCTGAACAGCCGGGCCACGATGGAAACCCTGCTGGGGCTGGGCGTGGTGCCCATCGTGAACGAGAACGACACGGTCGCCACCGATGAAATCCGCTATGGCGACAATGACCGTCTCGCGGCCCAGATCGCGGTGACGGTGGGGGCGGATCAGCTGGTTCTGCTGTCGGATGTGGACGGGTTCTATTCCGCCAATCCCAAGGAAGACCCGACGGCGCAGCGGTTTGATCTGGTCGAGGCAATTACCCCCCGGATCGAGGCAATGGCGGGCGATGCCATTTCCGGCGTTTCGAAAGGCGGAATGAAGACAAAGCTGATGGCGGCCAAGATCGCCGTCGCGGGCGGCTGCGCCATGGCAATCACGGAAGGATCAGTCCTGCGCCCGCTGACCGCCCTGGCCGAGGGTGCGCCCCGGACCTGGTTCGTGGCCCAGGGCGATCCGCAGGCGGCGCGCAAGCGCTGGATCAACGCAATGAAGCCGCGCGGCGAGGTGCGGGTCGATGCAGGTGCCGTGGCTGCGCTGCGGGCCGGCAAGTCGCTGTTGCCGGCGGGCGTGTCGGCGGTTGCGGGAAGCTTCGGGCGGGGGGATCCGGTTTCCATTCTGGGGGCGGAGGGTGAGGTGCTGGGCAAGGGGCTGGTGCGCTACACCGCCGCCGAGGCCAAGGCGATTGCCGGGCACCGGTCTGGCGAGATCGAGGCGATCCTTGGCTATGCCGGGCGGGCCGCGCTGATTCACCGGGATGACATGGTGGTATGAAGCACCGCGGCCATGGGGCATCCGTGCGGCGGCATATGACCGTGACCCGGCCAGAAAGCATCATGAGAAGGCTGAAGCAAGGCAGGCAGGGCGATTCTTCTGCAAAAAATCACAGCAGTCCCAGCGGCAGATCTTTCGCGAATAATCGTTGAGTCAGGGGTATTGAGGGCGTGCCGCATGCGGTTTCTTTACCGCTGCCCGGCCTTGCGTTAGGTGTGTCCCTGCGGGACGCGGCAAAGGTAAGGCCTATGGACGGGGCGGCGGACAACGGCCAGATGGCCAAAATCGGGCAGGCGGCGCGGGCGGCGGCGGCAGAGCTGGCCTTTGCCAGCGCCGAGCGCAAACAGGCGGCGCTGATTGGCGCGGCAGAGGCGGTCTGGGCGCGGCGCAGCGCGATCATGGAGGCCAACGCGGAAGATCAGGTCTATGGCGAAGAAAAAGGTCTGAGCCGGGCCATGATGGACCGCCTGATGCTGAACGAAGGCCGGGTGCGGGCAATCGTTGACGGTCTGCGGGCGGTGGCCGGGCAGAAGGACCCGGTGGGCGAGGTGATCGCCGAATGGGACATGCCAAGCGGGTTGCACATCCGCCGGGTGCGCACGCCGCTGGGGGTGATCGGGGTGATCTATGAAAGCCGTCCCAACGTCACCGCCGACGCCGGGGCGCTGTGTCTGAAGGCCGGCAATGCGGTGATCCTGCGCGGCGGGTCGGAAAGCTTTCATTCCTCGACCGCGATCCATGCCTGCATGGTCGAAGGATTGCAGCAGGCCGACCTTCCCGCAGCCGCAATTCAGCTGGTGCCGACCCGCGACCGCGAGATGGTCAGTGCCATGCTGCGCGCGGTGGAGTATATCGACGTGATCGTGCCGCGCGGCGGCAAGGGCCTGGTCGGGCTGGTGCAGCGCGAGGCGCGGGTGCCCGTGTTTGCCCATCTGGAAGGCATCTGCCATGTCTATGCCGATGGGGATGCTGACCTGGAGAAGGCGCGGCGCGTGGTTGTAAACGCCAAGACCAGGCGCACCGGCATCTGCGGCGCGGCGGAATGTCTGCTCATCGACCGCGCCTTCTACGCACGCCACGGGGCGGTGCTGATCGAGGACCTGGTGAAGGCCGGTGTCGAGGTGCGGACCGAAGGCGAATTGCTGGAGGTGCCGGGGACCGTGCCGGCGGCGGCGGACGATTTCGGGCGCGAGTTTCTGGACATGATCATCGCCGTCCGGCTGGTCGATGGCGTGGATGGGGCGATGGCGCATATCCGCCACTATGGCAGCCAGCATACCGAAGCGATTCTGACCGAGAATGATGCCACCGCCGAGCGGTTCTTCCAGCGGCTCGACTCTGCCATTCTGTTGCGCAACGCCTCGACCCAGTTTGCCGATGGCGGCGAATTCGGCATGGGGGCCGAGATCGGGATTGCGACCGGAAAGCTGCATGCGCGCGGGCCGGTCGGGGCGGAACAGTTGACCAGCTTCAAGTATCTGGTCACGGGGGACGGGACGATCCGGGTCTGAGCCGGTCCTTGCGCCGGTAAGGGCGATTGCGGACGGGTGACGCCAGCCGTGCCGAACAGCTGGTGTCCCGGCCCCCTTCGTGGCTAGAAGCGCAGCCGGATCTCTGTCTCGGTCCGCTCTGACGTGAGGCGGCGCTGAAGGTCTGCGACGCCCAGAGGAAGCAGGGCGAACTGGACATGGGCGGGCGAGATATCCGTCTGCGCCCCGGTCAGGGCAAGATGCGCCCACAGATCCTCATCCACCCGGAACCTGCCGGATCGCCCGGTGATGTCCCACCTGTCACCGCTTTGCGCCACTGTCAGGGTCCCGCCATAGGGCATGACGGTTTCGAGGCACTGGATTGCCAGGAAGGCCAGACGCGCCTCGCTTCGGGCCAGATCTGCGGCACTGGTCCAGTCAATGCGTATCCGCGCGCCCTGCGTCAGGTCGGACAGGACCGCAAGCACCTCGCTCCTTGAAACGCGCTGACCACCGCTGGCCCCGAAGGCGATGCGAAAGAAGCGGATGCGGGCGCTGGCATTGGCGACGCTTTCCGCGATCAGGGTCAGCTCTGGCCCCTGTACCGCGCCGTCCATCTGCATCAGCTCGACACCGTTGCCGATGGCCCCGATCGGGCTGACAAGATCGTGGCAGATGCGCGAGCCGATCAGGGCGCTGAAGTCTGGACTTTTGGTCATGTTCCCTCGTATGGATCAGGCGATATGAACGCGATCCTCGAACCCGGCATGCTGGTGCGCCACCCTGATGCCCCTGACTGGGGCGTGGGGCAGGTCCAGTCCAATATCGGCGGGAAGATCACGGTGAATTTCGAGCATCGGGGCAAGGTTGTCATAGACGGTTCCCGCGTGGATCTGCTGCCGGTTTTCGACCGCTGACATCAGGCTAGCTGGCGCCTGACCCTTTCGGCAACGCTCCGTTCGGAGAGGGTGGCCGGGCCTGACTGTTGCAAAACCGCCCGCCAAACCATAAACACGGCACGATGCAGCGGCTGGCCTGCCGAACGACCTGATGGGGCAGAAGGACCATTCTTGCCGCGATGATCCCCGATGATCCGCACCTTGTTCTGCGCCTTGCGGCGGATGCACGCGATCTGCGGGCCGCGCAGAGATTGCGCTACATGGTTTTTGTCAAAGAGCTTGGCGGCGATGGTCGATTGGTGGACCACGCGGCGCGGCTGGAGGCCGATGCGTTCGACCCTGTGTTCGACCATCTGCTTCTGATCGACACAACGCGCGATCCGGCGGCGCTGGAGGATGTGGTGGGGGTGTACCGGCTGCTGCCGGGCGACCGGCTTGCGCCGGGGGGACGCTTCTACTCTGAAACCGAGTATGACCTTTCGGTGTTGCGCCGGTCGGGGCGGCGGCTGCTGGAACTTGGCCGGTCCTGTGTGCATCCGGACTATCGTGGCGGAATGGCGATGTTTCATCTGTGGAACGGCCTTGCCGACTATGTTCTGGATCGGGGAATCGAGGTGCTGTTCGGAACGGCCAGTTTCCACGGTACCGACGTTGCGGCGCTGGCGATGCCGCTGTCCTATCTGCACCACGCCTGCCTTGCGCCGCCGGACTTGCGGGTGCGGGCGCATCCGGGGCAATTCCAGCGGATGGATCTGGTCGTGCCCGAGGCAATTGACCGGCGCGCGGCGATGGTGGCGACGCCTGCGCTGATCAAGGCTTATCTTCGGCTGGGTGGCTTTGTTGGTGAAGGGGCATGGATCGATCATGACTTCAACACCACCGATGTCTGTCTGGTGATGGACACCGCCAGAATGTCGCAAAAGCACCGCGACTTCTATATCCGCAAGCATGGTGCCGCCGGATGAACACCCGGATGAACACCTGGCTTGGGGCCGAACAGGTCATCGACCCGCCCGGGGTCGGCGGTTGGCTGCGCGCTGTGCCGCGCGGGCTGGTTCTGGCGGCAGTGATCCTTGGCGGACTGGGGCTGCTTGGTCTGCTGCGGCTGGTCGAGCGCCCGCTGTTCGGCCTGGCGCGGCCAGTGACGCCCTTTGTCACGCAGGGCGTGTGCCGTCTGGCGCTGTTGATCCTGGGGCTGAGGCTTGTCGTGCGGGGGCGGGCGATGACAGGGCAGGGCGCCGTTGTGGCGAACCATGCGTCGTGGCTGGATATCTTTGCGCTGAATGCGGCTGACCGGGTGTATTTCGTCTCGAAGGCCGAGGTGTCGGGCTGGGCCGGGATCGGCTGGCTGGCACGGGCGACGGGGACCGTCTTCATCACCCGAAAAAGCAGCGAGGCCCGCCAGCAGCAGGCCCTGTTCGAGGACCGGCTGCGGGCCGGCCACAGGCTGCTGTTCTTTCCCGAAGGAACCAGCACCGACAGCCGCCACATCCTGCCGTTCAAGTCCACCCTGTTCGCCGCGTTCTTCACGCATGGCATGGATCATATCATGCAGATCCAGCCCGCGACGGTGATTTATCATGCGCCGAAGGGGCGGGATGCGCGGTTCTACGGCTGGTGGGGCAGCACCGGCATTGCGCCGCATCTGCTTGCGGTTCTGGCCGAACGTCACAGCGGGCGGGTGGAGGTGGTCCTGCATCCGCCGCTGTCGGTGGACGGTTTTTCAGGCCGCAAGGCGCTGGCCGAGGCCTGCGAGGCAGCAGTGCGATCGGCGCATCCGGCTGGGTAGCGGCCTCAGCCCAGCGGGGAGAGCAACTGTTTGAGCGCGCCAAGGGCATCCTCGCTGCGCCAGATCTCTTCACCGACCCCGAAGAAATCGGTGACCGGGCCATATTGCGCCACAAGGGCTTCCGTCAGCGCACCTTCAGCAACCACGGGCACCTCGATGGCGGCGGACCAGAACGCGAACAGATCAAAATCGACAACCGCCCCATCGCCCAGCGGTGACAGGCCCAGCGGACCGAAGGCAACGTAATCGGCCCCGGCTTCGCCTGCGTTCATGCCGTCATGGCGCGACGTGCGGCAGAAGGCCCCGACGATGGCATCACTGCCCAGTTCCTTGCGGGCATGGCGCACGGTGCGGGCCCCATCGGTCAGGTGGACGCCGTCCAACCCATGGCGTTCGACCAGCAGCAGGTGGCTTTCTATGACGATGGCCACGTCGCGGGCATGGGCGACAAGGCGCAGCGCATCGGCAGCGCGCGCGACGCGGTCTTCGTCGCGCGTGGCAAGGGCAAGGCGCACGCAGGCCACATCAAGGCCGTCAAGCACCCCCGCAAGCCGGTCTGGAAAGACGTCAAGCTCGAACTCCGGAGGTGTCACAAGGTAGATTTGCGGGCGTTCGGTGTCGGACATCGGGGCATTTTCCTTGGCGGTATTGGTCCGTCCTAACGCAGAATGTCCGGAATGGCTACGGCAGGCAGCGATTGAATGCAGAGCCGGGAAGGGGGGCTGTCTGCCCCCCTCCTGGCCTGCGGCCAGTTCACCCCCCGAGGATGCTTGGGCGAATGAGAAAGGGCTTTCGCGCTGCTGGCGATCCGGCGGCACCGCTGGTTTGTTGTCAGGCGGCGCGGGGTGGCGTATCAGGCGCGACGCTGCCCCGGTTCAGGAAACGCCATGATCCCGCCCGCCTTCATTCTTGTGCGCCCGCAGATGGGCGAGAACATCGGGGCCGCCGCCCGGGCGATGCTGAACTTCGGGCTTGAGCGGCTGCGCGTGGTCGACCCGCGTGATGGCTGGCCGAATTCGCGCGCGGTGGCGATGGCCAGCGGGGCGGGGCGGCTGCTGGAGACGGCAGGACCCTATGCGGATGTGCAGGCCGCGATTGCCGATTGCAATTTCGTCTTTGCCACCACGGCGCGGGGGCGCGAGTTGACCAAGCCCGTCATGACGCCCGAGCGGGCGATGGAGCATGCCCGGGCGCTGACGGCGGCGGGCAAGCGCGTGGGTGTGCTGTTCGGGCCGGAGCGGGCCGGGCTGGAGAACGAGGATGTGGCACTGGCCAATGCCATTGTCACGGTGCCGGTGAACCCGGACTTCCCGTCGCTGAATCTGGCCCAATGCGTGCTGCTTGTCGGCTATGAATGGCGGCGCCAGACCGAGACGGTGCCCCCCGAGGTCTGGCAGATGGCGCGGACCGATTTCGCCAGCGGGATCGAGGTGGAAAAGCTGGGCGACCATTTCGAAGAGCGGCTGGAGGCGGCCGGTTTCTTTTTTCCGCCCGACAAGGCCCCTGGCATGCGGCTGGCGCTGCGCAACATGTGGGCGCGGCTGCATCTGACGCGGGCCGATGTGCAGACCCTTCACGGCATGCTGCGACAGATCGCGCGCCGCCTGCAGTAGGGATGCCGGGGACCAAGGTCGGCCTTGAAGCGGGCCGGGGGCCGCCCTAGTGTCCGCCGCGAATGAGGAGTGGGCCAATGGCTGGCAAGCGCAGTATCTTTGAAGAGGTCGGGGCAGGGGCCACCGCGCCCTTGCCGCAGGGTGGTGTGATCAACCGGCGCGGTGGTGGCGGCGCGCGCGGCGCAATCCGGGTCTGGCTGATGATCCTGTTCGCGCTTGTTGTCCTGATGATCGCGGTCGGCGGCGCAACACGGCTGACCGACAGCGGACTGTCGATCACCGAATGGAAGCCGGTCACGGGGGCCTTGCCGCCGTTGGATGCCGCAGGCTGGCAGGCAGAGTTCGACAAGTACCGCGCCAGCCCGGAATACCGGCTTCAGAACGCGGGGATGACGCTGGAGGCGTTCAAGACCATCTACTGGTGGGAATGGGGGCACCGCCAGCTGGGCCGGGTGATCGGGCTGGTCTGGGCCGTGGGATTTCTGGGCTTCCTTGCCGCGCGGCGTATACCGGCAGGCTGGATACCCCGCCTGTTGCTTCTGGGCGCGCTGGGCGGGGCGCAGGGGGCGATCGGCTGGTGGATGGTGTATTCGGGTCTGACCGGAGACCGGGTTGATGTCGCCTCGTACCGGCTGGCCGTGCATCTGGGGCTGGCCTTCGTGATCCTGGGCGTGCTGGCCTGGAATATCATGCTGCTGGGACGCAGTGAGGCCGACCTGCTGCTGGCACGGCGCGCACGCGAGGCGAAGCTGTTTGGCCTGTCGACCGGGCTGATGCATTTTGCCTTCCTGCAAATCCTGCTGGGTGCACTGGTGGCGGGCATAGATGCGGGCCGGGCCTTTCCCACCTGGCCCCTGATGAACGGGCAATTTTTTCCCGCCGACGCCTTCTATGTGCCGGGGCGCCCGGCCTGGGCGGCCTTCTTTGAAAACCCGGGCCTTGTGCAGTTCATTCACCGCATGTCGGGCTATCTGCTGCTGGCCTTTGGCGTTGTTGTCTGGCTGCGCGGGCGCAAATCGGCGCATCGCAGCACGAGGGCGGCCTTCGGCATGGTGATGGCGATGCTGGTGCTTCAGGTGGCAATCGGCATTGGCGCTGCTGTGACGGCGGCGCAGCTGCATGTGGCGCTGACCCATCAGGTCGGCGCGGTGGTGCTGTGGGTTCTGATCCTGCGCGCCCGTCACCTGAGCCAGTACCCCCGCGCGGGGTCGATCCGTAAGGGAACCGCATGAGTGCCTATGACAAGCTGATGGCGTTCCAGCGCCAGACGGAAGCGCTGGCGCAGGTCGCGGGGCGGCTGGGCTGGGACCAGGAGACGGTGATGCCGCGCGGCGCCGCCGAGCAGCGGTCGGAAGAGATGGGGGCCATGGAGGGCATCCTGCATGCCCGCCGCACGGACCCGCGCATCGCCGACTGGCTGGCGGCGGCGGAACCGGCGGATGAGGTGGCAGCGGCGCAACTGCGCCACATCGCGCGCAGCCATGCGCGGACGGTCAAGGTGCCGGGCGCGCTGGCCGAAGAGCTTGCGCGCGTGACGTCGGTGGCCCAGGGCATCTGGGCCGAGGCACGGGCGAATGACAATGTCGCGGCCTTTCTGCCGGTGCTGGAGACGGTCGTTCGTCTGCGCCGGGAAGAGGCCGCCTGCCTGGCCCAGGGCGGCGATCTGTATGACGCGCTGATCGATGACTATGAGCCGGGGGCGACAGCCGCCAGCATTGGCGCGATGTTTGACCGGATGCGCCCACGCCTTGTGGCCCTGCGCAGCGCCGTGCTGGGTGCAGCGTATCAGCCTGTCCCGGTGCAGGGGCATTTCGGCACCGAAGGCCAGTTGCGGCTGGCACGGGATATCGCGACCGCCTTTGGGTATGACTGGTCGCGCGGGCGTCTGGACATCGCGGTGCACCCCTTCTCGTCAGGGTCCGGATCAGACGCGCGGATCACGACGCGCGTGGTCGAGACCGATCCGTTCAACTGCCTGTATTCGACGATCCATGAGGTGGGCCATGCCTGCTACGAGCTGGGCATTGACCCCGATTTCGCGCTGAGCCCGCTGGGGGCCGGCGTCTCGATGGGGGTACATGAAAGCCAGAGCCGGATTTACGAGAACCAGCTTGGCCGCAGCCGGGCCTTCACCGGCTGGCTGTTCGGACAGATGCGCGAGCGGTTCGGGCCCTTCGGTGTCGGGGATGCGGAGGCCTTCTACGGGGCGGTCAACCGGGTGCAGTCCGGCTTCATCCGGACCGAAGCGGACGAGGTGCATTACAACCTGCACATCATGATGCGGTTCGATCTGGAACGGGCGCTGATCCGGCGCGATCTGGCGGTGGCTGATCTGGAAGCTGCCTGGAATGACCGTTTCCTGGCAGATTTCGGCGTGGCCGTGGATCGTCCGGCCCATGGCCTGCTGCAGGATGTGCATTGGTCAGTGGGCCTGTTCGGCTATTTCCCGACCTACACGCTGGGCAATGTCTATGCCGGCTGCCTGCATCAGGCGCTGCGGCGGGCCGTGCCGGACCTGGATGACCAGCTGGCGCAGGGAGAAACCTCTGCCGCGACCGGCTGGCTGCGTGAAAATCTGCAACGCCACGGCGGGCTTTATACCCCCCGCGACACCGTGGCGCGTGCCTGCGGCTTCGAGCCCGCCGAGGGTCCGCTGCTGGATTACCTGGAAGCGAAGTTCGGCGCACTTTACCGGCTGTGACACCGGCATCTGCGGCAGAGCAGCGCGCGGTCTGGCTTCTGGCTGTCGGCCAGACGCTCGGCTACGCCTGTTTCTTCTATATCTTCGCCGCAATGGTGGTCAGCTGGCAAGAGGCGCTGGGCTGGGACAAGGCGATGCTGGCGGCGGGGCCGACCCTTGCCATCCTGATTTCGGCGGCTCTTGCCCCGTTTGTCGGCCGCGCGGTGGACCGGGGGCATGGCCCGCGCCTGATGGCCGGGGGCGCGCTGGTTGGTGCCCTGGCCCTGGCGGTTCTGGCCGGGGCGTCGCGACAGTGGGTTTACATGCTGGCCTGGGCCGGACTGGGCGTGGCGCAGGCCAGCTGTCTTTACGAGGTCTGCTTTGCCCTGCTGATCCGGCGTTTCGGTCTGGCGGCACGGGCGGCGATCACGCGGGTGACGCTGGTCGCAGGGCTGGCCTCGACGCTGGCCTTTCCGGCGGCGTCGGCGCTGACCCTGGCGCTGGGCTGGCAGGGGACGGTCTGGGTGGCAGTGGCGGTGACGGCCCTTGTTGTGCTGCCTCTGCATCTGGTCGGGGCGCGGACCCTGGCAAAGGGACCGGCCGACGGCAGGCAGGGGGCACCGGTCGCTGCCGCCGCAAGAGCCGTGCTGCGCGACGGGAACTTCTGGCGCCTCGCCGCGCTGTTCTCGGTGCTGAACCTGAATCACTGGATGCTGATCAGCTTCATGCTGCCGGTCTTTGCGGCCCAGGGGCTGGGGGCAGGGCTGGCCGTGGCCGCTGCCGCCTGCGTCGGCCCCGCACAGGTGCTGGGGCGTCTGGCGCTGATGCGGTCTGAGGCCCGGCTTGGCACCGGTCTGGCGACAAAGCTGACGCTCTGCGCCATCGTGGCGGCCTCTGTGCTGCTGGCGCTTGCCGGCGCGGCCCCGTTGCTTGCCTTTGGCTTTGCCGCCGTTCAGGGCGCGGCCATGGGGGTGATGACCATTCTGCGCCCGGTGCTGGTGGCTGACGGGCTTGGATCGCAGACCTATGGGGCAACGGCAGGGATGATGTCGATCCCGACGCTGCTGTCCAGTGCCGCGGCTCCGCTTCTGGGCGCGCTGTTGCTGGCGGCAGGGGGCACAGGTTTGCTGATTGGTGTGGCGCTGGCCCTGGCCGCAGTGGCTTTTGGTCTTGCGCTTTGGACTGGCCCCCGGCGCGGCTGACGGCATTTTCTGTTCACAAGTCTCCTCGGGGGGCGGGCCGCAGGCCCGGCGGGGGGCAGACAGCCCCCCGTCACTGTGGCCAGTCCGGCGGGCGTTTTTCAAGGAAAGCGCTGATGCCTTCCTCGGTGTCTCGCCACAGTATGTTTTCCGTCATCACGGCGGCTGTCTGTGCATAGGCATCGGCCAGAGGCAGCGGGAGTTGTTCGTAGAAGGCGCGCTTGCCGATCCGGACGGCTGCGGCAAGTTTGGCGGCAAGGAGCGCCGCCAGAGCCTCGGTTTCCGTGTGCAGCGCGTCCGGCGGGACGACGCGGTTCACCAGCCCCACCTCGCGGGCGCGGGCGGCATCGATGAACTGGCCGGTGGTCAGCATTTCGAAGGCCACCTTGGCGGGCACGTTGCGCGACAGGGCCACCATCGGTGTGGAACAGAACAGGCCGATGTTCACGCCGTTGACGCCAAAGCGCGTGCCTTCGGCGGCCACGGCCAGATCGCAGGACGCGACAAGCTGGCATCCGGCGGCAGTGGCAATGCCATGCACCTGGGCGATGACCGGCTGCGGCAGGGCGGGGATGGCCTGCATCACCTTGGCGCAGCGGGCGAACAGGCCCTCAAAATAGGCCCGACCCTTGTCCGGCGCGGCCCGGCCGGCCTGCATTTCCTTCAGGTCATGCCCCGCGCAGAAAGCTTTTCCGCTGCCGCGCAGGATCAGGACCTTGGTGGTTCTGTCCTGTGCCACATCCGCAAAGGCATCCATCAGCGCGTCCAGCATGGCATCGGACAGTGCGTTCAGGCTGCCGGGCGTGTTCAGCGTCAGGGTGGCCACACCACCAAAGGAGCTGCGCAGAAGGATCGGTTCGGTCATTGTGTTTCCCCTGTGTCGTGGCAAGTCTAAGCGCG
>Ga0114979_10002986_pt1 | contig 11363 bp, 11 predicted proteins | sample S_140625_EF_Meta_FD_87315 | JGI IMG/M metagenome (GOLD analysis project Ga0114979, IMG submission 87315) | Freshwater microbial communities from Lake Simoncouche, Canada to study carbon cycling - S_140625_EF_MetaG | ecosystem: Environmental > Aquatic > Freshwater > Lake | place: Lake... | reverse complement strand
GAAGGTTTCTTTGAGTGCCTGACTGGGCAAACTGAAAAGCTCATGGCTGGATTCAAGCTTGCGGCAGATGAAGCGGGCGTACCATTTACTACTGATAGTGTTGGTGGTATGTTTGGTTTTTACTTTGCTAATGAGGTTCCGACTTCTTTTGAGGCGGTGACTAAAACTGATATCGAAGCGTTTAAGAAATTCTTCCACTTGATGCTGGATCAAGGAGTGTATTTAGCACCATCAGCGTATGAAGCTGGATTTACTTCTATTACTCATGACAATGCAGTATTAGAAGAAATCATCGCTGCAGCAAAAACTGCATTTAAGAAGCTATAAGAAGATTTACTGTTGAAGGATAGTAGTTCTTACATTCTGAGTGGATGGTCATAGCCATCTACTTGAATGATTTCCAGCTTCTTGCCGGGTTTTCCTGATTCTGGGATCTCCATTGCTGTCAGCTTCCCGCCCCATACGCAACCAGTATCTAAACCGATGACATTCTGATGCTGAAGCAGGCCTAAGGTTGACCAGTGCCCAAAGTAGATTAGGGTACCTTGAGTTTTTCTCTTCGGAGTTTTGAACCATGGGATATAACCCTGAGGACCATCTTCAAAACCTTCCTTACTTTCAAACTCCATCGTACCTGTGGGTGTACAAAAACGAATACGGGTTAGTGCGTTGGTTATCACGCGAAGACGCTCATATCCTTTCAGTGAGTTTCCCCACTTGGTTGGGGTATTGCCATACATATTTGCTAAGAAATTTTTATAGGATTTGTTGCGAAGTGCTTTCTCTACTTCTTGCGCGCATTCAATCGTTTGCTGAAGGTCCCATTGAGGCAGGACGCCTGCATGGACGGTTAAGACCTTGTCATTGCTTAGAGCCATTGGTCGATGACGTAGCCAATGGATTAATTCAGCTCTATCAGGTGCATCTAAGATGGGTTGAATAGTATCCAGCCCCTTGGTTTTGCGGATTCCAGCATCGACTGCTAGTAGATGCAGATCATGATTTCCAAGAATGCACTCAATGCGCTTTTCTTCTTGTAGTTGCTTGAGGTAACGCAAGACACCTAATGAGTCTGGTCCCCGATTGACAAGATCGCCTAGGAAAATCATCCTAGAGTCGCTAGGGAGTTTTTTGACGAGCGCTTTTAAGGAGGGCGCGCACCCTTGAATATCACCGACGGCATAGATCTTGCTCATGCCTTATCTTAAATCGAAAAGTATTAGCGTCCTAAAGATGTTAGTTAGCTGAGAATTCAGGGCTGACTTTCTTAACTACGCTATAGCGTATTAAGGTCTTTTTACGCGCATCATCATGATTAACGATCGGCAATGGATAGTCTCTGCCAAGCAGAATGCCTGCGGCTTCAAGCTCAATGTGACCAGCTTCCCAGGGCGCATGAATAGATTTTTTGGAAAGTTTATCCAGTTGTGGCAAATACCGCTTAATGAATTTACCCTCAGGATCAAATTTTTGAGATTGGGTAATGGGATTGAAGATTCTGAAATACGGTTGCGCATCGCATCCCGAAGATGAGGCCCACTGCCAACCACCGTTATTCGAGGAAAATTCAAAATCATTAAGATATTTAGCAAAATAGGCTTCGCCCCAGCGCCAATCTATTCCCAAATCTTTAGTCAGAAAGCTTGCAACTACCATGCGCAGGCGATTATGCATATAGCCACTTTGATTCAGTTGGTACATAGCTGCATCTACCAAGGGATAACCCGTTTTTCCATCACACCATGCTTTAAATAATTTTTTAGCATGCATGCCGCTTTCCCATTCGATATTGTCATAGTCAGGCTTGAAAGCAACACCTTCAGCTAGTCGGGGGTGATTAGCAAGAATCATGAAATAAAAATCACGCCAGATGAGTTCGCTCAACCAAATGGTTGCACCTAGGCTGCCTAGAAGCATGCGGCGGTGGGCTTCGCGTGCTAGACCACGAATAGACAGCATGCCAAAGCGTAGATGTGTAGAGAGATAACTAACGCCTTTGATGGCTGGAAAGTCTCTACCGATTTGGTATTGATCGATACGGTGCAGGAAGTCTTCTAAGAATGCTTGACCGCCTTCAGAGCCTGGCGGGAGGTAAGTTTCAATACCGGTGGCGCTAAAGCCCATCGATTCAAGAGTTGGGTGAGGTGCTTGTAATGCCTTAGGAATTGCTGCAAATTGACCTTTTTTAGGAGAGCAGTCATAACTAGTGAGATCTTTTTCTTGTAAAGATTTGAGCCAGTTATTTTTATAGGGTGTAAAAATAGAAAACACCGTATTCGAGTTAGTCAGGATTTCTTTCTTCTCGAAAATCACCTGATCTTTGAAGATTTTAAATTCAATACCCAACTCATCCAGAGAAGCTTGAACCGAAGTATCTCGTGATATTGCTGCTGGCTCGTAATCGCGATTGGTGTACACATTATTGACACCTAATCTTTTAGCTATTTGAGGAATACAGTCCGTAGGTTTGCCCACTTGAACAATTAGTCCGCCACCTTGTTTACATAATTCCTCATTAATCTCCTTGAGACCTTGCCATATAAAATCGACGCGACGATCGTGTGTGAGGCCTAGTTCATCTAAATCCTCTTTGCGTAAGGGATCAAGAATAGTAGTGTCAAAAATGAAAGCAACCCATACCTGAGTATTATTTTTCAGAGCATGATGAAGTGCTGCATTATCATGTAGACGTAGGTCACGGCGGAACCAAACAAGAGCTTTTTGCATAGCCATTATCTTATGGCTTATTAGAGAAAAGCGCATGAGTTGAGCAGAATTTCTGTAAAATCATACCTATATGAGTACGGCCAAAAAAGCCTCTATAGAAGCCCCCCAGGATTCTCACACAGCCGCCCCGCTAGAGTCCTCAATTTCTTTTTCTGCTGACCACCTAGCTAATCAATTCCTAATCGCCATGCCTGGCATGGTGGATCCCAATTTTGCAGGCTCTGTTATTTACCTGTTTGAGCATACCGAGCGGGGTGCTATGGGTTTGGTTGTTAATCGACCTACGGAGGTCGATTTAGCTACCCTTTTTGACAAAATTGAGCTCAAGCTTGAAATTACCACCTTACTAGATCAACCTGTTTATTTTGGAGGCCCCGTTCAGATTGAGCGTGGATTTGTCCTGCATGAATTAACAGCTCAGGCGCTATATAGATCTTCCTTAGCTATTCCGGGTGGCCTAATCATGACCACCTCTAAGGACGTACTGGAGTCAGTAGCAGCTGGTAACGGGCCAAGCAGGTTTCTGATGACCTTGGGCTATGCCGGCTGGGGTGCAGGACAGCTAGAGGAAGAAATTACCTTAAATGGCTGGATAAATGTACCCCTATCCCAGCAGCAAATGATCGATATTATTTTTGACACCCCCTTTAGTAAGCGATATGAGCGGACCATGAGTCATCTGGGCTTTGATCCTTCCCGTTTGTCGGGTGAAGCGGGGCATGCTTAATCAGATGAGTGCCCCAGAGTTAACGGTAATGGCATTTGACTTCGGTACACGACGAATAGGCGTGGCTGTCGGAAATACGCTGACCCAAGTAGGGCAGCCTCTTAAAACGATTGCTGAGGCTTCTAGTGATACTTGTTTTAAGGTGATTGAAGGGCTTTTGAGGGAGTGGCAGCCTAACCGCCTTGTAGTGGGTATGCCTTGCCATCCCGATGGTGCTGAACATGAGATGAGCGCTAAAGCCCGCCGGTTTGGAAATCAACTATATGGCCGCTTTCAGTTGCCAGTAGATTGGGTGGATGAGCGTTATACCTCGGCTGTTTTAGAGAGTAATCCAGACATGCGAGACAATTTAGATGCCCAGTCTGCGGCCTTGATATTAGAGCAGTATTTTCTTGAGAAGAATTGGATTAGTTGAGATGAATGCAGAGCAGTCCTATCTGAAGTTATTAGAAGTATTGCGGAAGCGCAAAGGTGCCGGCGATTTATTTGAATTGGCTGGACTCGCAATGGGTGGAGCATGGATCGCAGAGCGCTTAGCTACAGATTTGATTCTGCCTCACTTTGGCGTGATTAATGTAGCCTTTCATCGAGATGACTACGCTGAGAAGGGAATGACGGCACTTCGTACTGCGAGCACAATACCTACCAATCTTCCTTTTGATGTGAATGGTGCAAACGTGATTCTGATTGATGATGTTTTGTTAACAGGTAGAACTGTTCGCGCAGCCCTGAATGAATTATTTGACTTTGGTAGACCTGTGCAAGTAGAGCTAATGGTCTTGGCTGATCGTGAGAACCGTGAACTACCAATCTCCGCTGACTTTGTGGGAGAGCAAGTGAGTATTTCTGATAATCAGATTTTAGTTTTAGAAAAAGATGGCGCTGGCAAGTTCAGCTTCCTATTAAAAGGGCGTGCAGAATGAGTAAGCCTAATAATGCAGGTAATAGCCAGGTCAATCAATTTAATACTGCCGGTGAGTTAACCCATTTATTGACCCTAGAAGGTTTGTCTAAGGAACAAATTCTGCACATCTTAGATACGGCTCAGCAGTTCGTAAGCGTCACAGATCCCGCCAGGGAAGTCAAAAAAGTACCGCTCCTTCGGGGTAAAAGTGTCTTCAATCTTTTCTTTGAAAACTCCACGCGCACTCGCACTACTTTTGAGATTGCTGCTAAGCGCTTATCCGCAGACGTGATTAATCTTGATATCTCGACTTCCTCAACCGCTAAAGGTGAGAGTCTTCTAGATACGATTGATAATTTGGTAGCAATGCAGGCAGATATTTTTGTAGTGCGTCATAGTGTCTCCAGAGCGCCTATTGAAATTGCTCAACATGTTCCATCACATGTTCATGTGGTGAACGCCGGCGATGGCAGTCATCAGCATCCCACTCAAGGACTGCTTGATATGTATACGATGCGTCACTTTAAGAAAGACTTTAGAAATTTAAAGGTCGCGATTGTTGGGGATATCGTTCATAGTCGTGTAGCTAAATCGAATATCTGCGCTTTAAGAACTTTAGGATGTGCTGATATTCGTGTAATTGGCCCTGAAAGCTTATTGCCAAGTGATTTGGATATGTTGGGAGTGAAGGTCTTCCACAGGATGGAAGAGGGCTTGAAGGGGGTCGACGTGGTGATGACCTTGCGTATTCAGAAGGAGCGCATGGAGGTCGGACAAGTTCCCGAGGGTGATGCCTTCTTCAAGCAGTATGGCTTAACTCCTAGCCGTTTAGCTTTAGCTAAACCCGATGCGATCGTGATGCATCCGGGCCCCATGAATCGCGGCGTAGAAATTGATTCAGTAGTGGCGGATGGTCCTCAGTCAGTCATTCTGAATCAAGTTACTTTTGGAATTGCGGTACGGATGGCAGTGATGTCGATTGTTGCTGGGAATTAACTACTTAAAAAGTAATCGGCGATTTGTTGTTTAAAGATTCTTGGCTCATCTTGTAGCCATTTTCTATATGCGTCAAAATCGGCATAGTGTTTAGGAAAGTTTTCCATCACATCATTAGCGAGTTGACCAAAGGCTTCTACAAAGTTTGGGTCTCTACTATTAAATTTGTATTGCGGTGGGATTGGAAGGTCTATAGCATTTCCAGCAGATCCTAATTTTCCGGTAATCAGGCAACACCCATGCATTGCCGCTTCACGCGGCATGCGGTCTCTGCCAGGGTGGTGTCCAAAATCAATATAGAGTTTTGCGCTGTAAAGCTTTTCTGAGAGCTGGTCGCGATTCAATCCCTTCAGTGGGAGAAATGTCCACTGAGGGTAGCGTGCAATGAGTTGCTGTGTAACTTTCCACCCCTTGGTTGGGTTGTACAGAATAATATTTTGCTTATGATCAATCTTATCTAGATATTTATCTGTGAGAAAATCTTCATTAATGGAATCAATCAATGGTATTGGATCAATGCCGCAGGATCTAATGTATTCAGTTGAGTGCTCTGTTTGGGAAAAATGCAGGAGACTCTTCAGATTTTTTGCTCCACCCCAAGGCCTACGTCCTTGAAGCACTCTTTTAAGGTAGCGAACTCGATCGTGCAGTGGCCAGATGTGGCGACGCTCTAAGAAATTTTCTAAAGATAACCACCACAATGCAGCTTGCGCATTCTTTACCTTGAGGGCGAGCATAGGATCCACTTCGGGGAAGATGATCAAGTTACCAGGCGCATCTTCATAAGGCGCTGACTGGGTTTGGTAGCGCTCATAAGGTGCAGGGGGGTTTGCAGATTCTGAGAAAGGGAGATAGCACATATAGGCTGGTAAGCCTAGGCTATTCATGTGCGCCGTCAGTTGGTGAAGTGCTTCGGGGCCACCGGTAACAGCACCAGCCGGACAAACCACCAATATCTTTTTATAGTCGTGCATCTGAAAGTATTTTAATCTCAGTAAGTGATATTTAAGACTGTGCTGAATCTAGTTGCTTATAGAAGCGCCAAGTATCCTCACACATTCGCTCAATTCCATGCTTTGCTTGCCAGCCTAAGACTGTTTTGGCTAAGTCAGAATTTGCATAATACTCTGCTAAATCTCCTGATCGACGCCCTACATAATCGTATGGAATTTTCTTACCACTTACTTTTTCAAAGGTAGCAATCATTTCAAGAACGCTGTAAGGTTTTCCAGTTCCTAGGTTGACTGTAATCGCCCCCGGATGATCTTCAAGATATTGCAAGGCTAATAAGTGACCTCTTGCCAGATCATCTACGTGGATATAGTCTCTGAGCCCTGTACCATCCGGAGTAGGGTAATCATTCCCAAATACCTTTAATCTTGGCAGTATGCCTAAGACGATTTGCCCAATAAAGGGCATTAAGTTATTAGGGGTGCCAACAGGGTTTTCTCCAATTAGTCCTGATAGGTGAGCCCCTACAGGATTAAAGTAGCGCAAACAGGCCACTTTTAGGTTGGGATTGGCTTTTTCACTATCCCTGAGTATTTCCTCAACCATGAGTTTTGTGCGGCCATAGACATTGATGGGGGCCGTAGCCATATCCTCTTGGTATTGCGTAGTGCCTGGTTCGCCATATACGGTTGCAGAAGAAGAAAATACAAAGGTATCCACTTTGGCTTTCAGCATTTCTTCTAAAAGGGTAATGCTGCCGGTCACATTATTATCGTAGTACTTGAGCGGCTCACTTTGTGATTCGCTGACTGCCTTTAATCCCGCAAAATGAATGACCCCAGAAATTGGGTGATTTAAAAAGATATTGCTGAGCAAGACTCGATCTCGAACATCGCCGCGGTAAAAAATAGGTAGTTCACCGCTAATTTTCTGAATATTACCAAGGGTGATTTCTTTGCTATTACAAAGGTTATCCAGTATGACTACTTCATGGCCACTCTCTTGTAGGGCCACCACTGTATGTGAGCCTATATATCCCACCCCACCAGTAACCAGAATTGTCTTCATATTTCTCGTGATATTGAAAGTAAAAGGCTAATAAGCTCTAAATGGTATTCTCCGTTAGGTAACACTTTGCGGAGTCAAAAATATTAATTAAGAGTTTATTTAATAAATAATAATCCCCTACAACCAATAATTGCATCAAATGTCTAAAATATCTATGAAACAGAACTTAAATCACACCTATACAAATCTGGACTGGTTTGTAATTTTGAGTGTTTTTATGTTCCCGGTGACATTTCTAACTGTTCGTCATGGCGTGCATGTTTCCTTATTCGCACTTTTGCTTCTAGCTATATATCACTTTTGGAGTGGTAAGACGCCTAGGATCCAGTTGAATTTTCCACTCGACGCCATGATTCTTCTAACCTTTGCGGGACTATTTTTAGCGGTTTTGTTTTCTCAGATATTCCGCGGAGCCATACACTTTGCAGCGTTTGATGGCCCATCTCGAATATTGATTGCAGGAATAGTCTTTTTATTACTCAAGCAACTCAATATCCCTTATATCAAAATTCTGGGTATTGCTATTCCAGTGGGATTGATTTTTGTATTTCTCAGTGTGCAGTTAAATCCTGGGGCGTATTGGGGTCAGCGCTATGCAATCTATTTTGTGGACCCAAATACCTTGGGGTCTCAAACCTTTATTCTTAGCCTCCTTTCCCTTCTGATGATTGGGTGGAGCGGGAAAAAATCCACGATATTAATTGTGCTCCAATTGATGGGTGGGCTTCTTGGCTTATATATTTCTGTTGGCTCTGGCTCACGTGGGGGGTGGCTCACCGCACCCTTTATTCTTTTGCTTATTTTATTTTTAAGGCTTGGAGATATTTCCTACGCAAGCCCATCCCAAAAGCAACAGTTGTGGATAAAGACGGCTGCAACTTGTATAGCCATTTTTTTGATTTTTTTAACTGCACTGCAGTTTTCAGATACGCTACGCACAAGAATCATAAGTGGCTACTTTGAAATCCAGGGCTGGTTCAGCGGAGCTAATTTAGATACATCTGCTGGTATTCGATTAAGTATGTGGAAGATATCTATACAGTTAGCAGGTGACTACTTCTGGTTTGGTTCCGGGGAAGTTGGCATGAGTAATTTATTGGCAGGAAGTTACTTGGATATTCCTGCAAATAAAATTGCAATACATGATATGTCTGTTGCGGGTCCACATAGTGACATGTTGAGTAAAATGCTATCTATCGGTATTTTTGGGCTGGTTGCCTACTTAAGTCTTTTACTTATTCCCTTTATCATTTTTTGGCGCCATCGAAGTGAGGGAAATTACGATAAAAAGATGGCATCCAGAATTGGCCTTTTTTATATTACTGGCATATTCATTGCCGGACTCTCGAATGAGCAGTTATCCCTCAAATATTTATGCACTTTTTATGGTCTGATGATTGCTACGCTATTGGCACAGGTCCTATATAAGCCTTCAGCGAGTGAGATGGGATAAATTAACTTGGGTTTGAATATGGGTGATGCAAAAGTTGTTCTATTTTCTGACTCATCCATTAATATTGGCGGCCAAGAGTTACAGGCTCTTCAGCAAATGCGCTCACTTAATGCCTTAGGCTATGAAACAATTTTGCTATGCAAGCCTAATAGTGCAATTGCTGCTCGCGCTATAAGTGATGGCTTACTAGTTCAAGAGATCCGTTTCCGGAATGCCTTTCATATACCGAGTTTGATCAAGTTGTTTATCTTAGCCGGTGATAGAAGCCCTGTTGCCATGTTTTGTCATGGTAGTCATGATGCTTTGATATGCGCCCTAGTTGGAATGGTGCAAGTGTTCCGCACGGGCAAGCGTATCCCCGTATTTCGTGTGAAAACCTTTCAGCATGGATACCCCCTATCTTTTGCATATAACTACTTATTTTCGGGAACAGTCATTCCTAGCAAGTATCTACATTCACGATTTTTGGCAAATCCTGCCATCAACCCAAATAAACTTCAGGTTATTTATCCTGGGATCGATTTTTCGGCGTTAGATAGCCTATCGGATCCATTGCCCGATCATGTGGTGAATTGGTTAGATGCTCATCCCGGGCCAGTGATATCACATGGAGCCATTCTGCGAAGTGAAAAAGGGCACAGTACGATTTTGAAAGCCCTTGTAGAGGTTAGGAAGGTAATTCCCAATGTGCGTTATTTAATTGCCGGGGAGGGGCAGGATAAGTCGCTGTTAGAGGCTGAGATTGCAGCACTGGGTTTGGGTGAGAATGTACTGCTAACGGGAATTTTAAAAAAGATCGCACCATTACTCAGAAAGAGTGATCTAGCAGTCTTACCTTCTTTGGTGGAGCCTTTAGGGATGTTTCAGATTGAGGCGCAATACTTAGAAGTGCCTACTATTGCAAGTAAGGTCGGGGGTATACCAGAGACCATGCTTGATCAAGATACTGGCCTCATGATTGAGCCTGGGAATGTTGAGCAATGGGCCAGTGCCATCATTTGGATGTTATCCAACCCAGAGCTTGCAAAGCAGATGGCAAAAGCTGGAAAAAAAATGGTTGTAGAGAAGTTCTCTCTAGATGCCAATATTAAAAGTTTAATCAGGTTGTTTAAAAAAACTTAATTAAATCCATTCAAAGGCATTATTTTTTCTGAGTCCGTGTATAGACATGCCATGGTCTTTGACTTCATTTTGACTGGCTTCTGTTTGATATTTTTTAGTTTGGATCTTAGTCAACTTTCTTTGCATCCAGCTCTGATTCAGTAGTTTGTAGTTGTAACGATTGGCTAGTCCATCTTTTTCTGCCAGTCCTCTTTCTCGTTTCATTGCAGTTTGGGTAATTGAACCAAAATGATGTAACCATGAGGCGCCAGTGATAGCAGTTTGAATGTTGGACTTCTTGAGTTCATTGAAGAACAAAGTATCTTCATAGCCCAGCAGTTTTGGGATGGGTTGGAAATATCCAACATCCATCCATACCGAGTTATGAATGGCAAGGCACACTGCATGCTTACTACCAAAGCGATGGACATCCTGCATTTCTGCTGAAGCTTTTTGACTAAATGCCTCAAAGTCATAGTCTAATGCCCCCTCAATCAATGCTGGACTAGTGACTTTGAGATTATTGGATTCTGCCGCATGAATCAGATTTTCAATCCACAAAGGGGATACCAAAACATCATTGTTCATGATGATGCTCCATTCACTTTGAAGTGCAAGCGCTCCTTGATTCCAGGCAGTTCCACATCCTAAGTTACTGGAATTAAAGATTCTTCCGCCCAAAGGTAATGTGGAAAGATAATCACGAGTCCCGTCAGTTGAGCAGTTATCCACAACTACCAGCCTATTTAAGGGGGTACCATGCTTTACCATGCTATCAACGCACATTTTTGTGTATTCAACAGAGTTGTAGCAGGCAAATGTCAGGCTGTATTTATTGGGATTCACGATTTGACGAAGATAATGTTTGTTAAAATGAAATTCTGACTGTACGTATAGTTTCTATAAAAACTTAGGATCAACGTAGTGCTAACTTAGGCAAATCCCTAAACGTGTGCTTATCGTATTACATTTTGCACCTCATTTATTGGTAAATCATGATTTTAATAACAGGCGGCGCTGGTTTTATTGGAAGCAATTTCGCCCTAGATTGGCTTGCTAATCCAAAGGCTGAAGGACTGATTAATCTCGATAAGCTCACTTATGCTGGGAATCTCGCAAATTTAGCGACCCTGAAGGATGATGCCCGCCACATTTTTGTGCATGGTGATATTGGCGATAAAGAGCTTGTTTCCTCATTGCTGAGGGAACATCAACCTCATGCGATTATAAATTTCGCTGCTGAAAGTCATGTAGATCGCTCTATTCATGGCCCTGCTGAGTTTGTTCAGACTAATGTTCTGGGTACTTTTAATTTATTGGAGTGCGCGAAGGAATACTGGAGTGGCTTAGATGAATCTGCAAAGAAGTCCTTTCGCTTTCATCATGTTTCTACTGATGAGGTTTATGGATCTTTATCGTCTACCGACCCTGCGTTT
>Ga0114979_10002983_pt1 | contig 11368 bp, 13 predicted proteins | sample S_140625_EF_Meta_FD_87315 | JGI IMG/M metagenome (GOLD analysis project Ga0114979, IMG submission 87315) | Freshwater microbial communities from Lake Simoncouche, Canada to study carbon cycling - S_140625_EF_MetaG | ecosystem: Environmental > Aquatic > Freshwater > Lake | place: Lake... | reverse complement strand
GCGCGGCGTGATAAATGTTATACAGCGTACGCTGACGAGCAAATGTATCTGGAAAAAGTGTAGTCATACGATGACGCATCCACATATACGGCTCAGTGGAGAATATACGTTCATCATACATTAATTCTGGAAAAAAATTATGTAATTCGTCGAATAACGCCGAGCCATAAATTCGCTCATACGAATCGCGATTAATAGCCATATCTATACACAACCACCGCGCTTTGGGTTTAAATTAAAGGGGGATAGCTCCCTTTTTATAAGTACTGATTGTAAAGTTTTGTATGCTTAGGTGAGAAAGCTTTTCACGGGTCTAAGAAACACGTGGCAAATAACTTCGTATAAATTCTATATTGCCTTGTACAATAGTCATAAGTTCATTAGCTCCAATATCAACATCTGGTTTCGCCTTTTTAAATTGAATATAAAGAATATTGCGAGATGAATCGTAGCCGCGGGGGAAAGACCATGTAAAAAAAATTATCTGAAACTTTACACCTCGTTCCTTCATCATATCTGCAAAACGTTCAACATAATATTTCTCATCGTGTTCCTTTACAAATTCGGGATACATAATCTTCTTATAGTTATCATACTCTACTCGGAAAAATAATAGTTTCTTTTGCATAGCGGAACTAAATTCCAATGTTTTTTGAAAGCGCTGAATCCGCCGTTGATATTTCTGTTCGAATAGTATCCATTCATCATCTGTAATCACACCGGGCTTAAATTCATGTAAAAAGCGGATATCATAATCTAAATGTGAAAGTATCAAATCGGGTTTTTCACTAAATCGTTTTCGGTTTTCTATTCGCAAACGATCGGTTAATCCCGCAAAGGAGCGATCCAATAGTTCGCAAATAGCCCACATTGGAATTCCCATCCAATCAAATAGATTACGTTCGTAGCGGATACGTTCCATATCTCCCAAGTCTTGTATAAAAAGTGCAACATGACAGTGCCATCCTAATGATATTGGAAGCGTATTTGGTTGTGCCAGAAGACTGTTCATTCATATTGTTAGCCATTGTAATTTTTTGAATGATTGTACGCTAAAGGTGCTTCGCACCCTTTTAAACTTGGCTAGTTCCAAAAACTTTATCCCATAGTGCGAATCGTTTAGAAAAGTTAACGTTTGGACGAATATGGTGTATGAGATGATCGCGATTAAAGAGTGAAATGGACAAAAAGGCCGGTAAATATATACACTGAATGAAGGATCCGCCACTTTCTTTTCCGCTATGTCCAGATATTTCAACAATAGTTTTATACCAAAAGATTGTTGTTAGCATAAACGGAGACACAGGAACAATATAGGTAGCACAAAGAATAGGAAGTAAATTTGTGATTAAAAGATCCAAAGGATTATGATGGAAAGTTGAGTATATGTTAATGTATACAGTTTCGTGGTGTTTCTTATGAATATATTTATAGAGCAAAGGCACAGAATGTAAGAAGCGATGGGTTCCGTAATGAAAGAAATCAAATACAATTTCCCACGCAAAGGAAATGGGAATAAAATATAAAATGTCGTCTACGTAAGATATTTGACTACGTGTTAATGAATTTGCTAGAAGAAAACTCACGGTTTCAATAGCATATGTGACTAGAAACAACGATGTATGAAATGTTTCTGTAGATTCATTCTTTCGTGTACTAAGAATATAGGGACGTGTTTTAAGAGTTTTATCCAATGTATACATAATTATACACGTCTTTAGTAAGACGCTCAAATACGTCAAATAAATATTAAAGTTTACATACCATAAAAGAATGTACTGGACATATGATAAACTAAATACAATTGTATTTATACTTATAAATAAATAAAATGATTTTAATGAAATCATACTATTTACTCTGTTATTGTATAAACCAGTTGAATGTTTAGGCTCGACTATAATTAACCAAAAAAGGTAGTCTCGTCAATGCGGTTTTTAATTGCACGCTTATATGATATACCAGAAAAATCATATTGAACAACAATCGGATCATTTATTGCCCAAAAAGTTCCAAAAGGAAGAGTTTGTGTTGTTGCTGTTGTAGTTGTCTCCCCAGAGCCAACAATAAGTAAATCATTTATGTCAGCTGTTCCTTCTGTATCAAATAAATTATTAGAATTTTCACCATCGGCATACGCTTGTCCATTTCCGCCAATATTACCATTATTGCCCTCACTATTAGAAAAAAACATATCTCCAGTTGGAAAATGACCACTCACAATACTTAACACCTGAAATTTTCTAGCAGTTCCGTTCCGGACAACTCTTAAATTTACAGGTTCATCAAGAAAGTTAACTAGATATGGAAAAAGCGCGGAATCAATATTTGTAATAGCCATTTCTGTACCCATATCACGCGCAACTACATAATCGACTGAACGTATATCGGATTGGATGCGATAAAGGGTTCCATCGGAAACTGTAAAAAATATATTGTTTTCGTTTCCATTAAGAGCCTCTGGATTACGGCCAAAGTAAGGAAACACCGAAAACTGTCGCCGGAGGGATGTAGGTTCTTTAATATAACGGCACACGGAAGACATCGGCTATATTAAAGAAGACTATTAAAACAAGCGGGGGGAATTATGCCTCAGCCTCATCTTTTTCAATGAAAAACGCAGATATATCTACCTTCTCAATAAACTTTCTTGTGTGTCCAGTTAGTTTAATAAACGGTATTTGCTTTGCAGCCGGATCATCTCGTAAGCGAAGAACTATACAATCGTGGTCATAATCCTTTTTCGCATCATCCCAACAATCATAATGTAATTTATACATTGTATCGTAGGAATTGTATAGTGAAATATTTGTCTGATTACGAAGACGTTTTTGAAGTGTAATTTGGCATGCGGCGTAGACTGTTAAATATACATCGTCCGTTTTTTCCGGATTATATATATGTGGACTGAATGTATGCTCTTTCATAGATTCTTTCTTATAAACATGAAACCCTAATGTACAAGCCTTTTCATATTCTTCTAACCATGTGTTTATGAAGCGACTATTCCTTGGAGCCATTAAACACCAACTTTCAATAAACGACGAACGGTCGTTATTGATTACACCAAGAGGTGTATAAAATCCAGTAAATTCCGTTTGGTTACGTATAGATTGGTCATACATCTTATTCAGCTCCGTTTCCCTATTCACAATAATAGACGCATCCATCCAACATCCACCGTACTTTTGAAGAAGTGCGAGTCTTAACCAGTCCGATTTATGAGTTTTTCCAAGTGTATAGTATACCTCAGATGGTTCTACATATTGATTAATAGTCTTATCTGAAACAATAATTTGTGTCCAGTTTGGCAGATTTTTCTTACGATGATTTAATACTGTATTAACAAACGGCGGAATAGTCTCCTCATCCCAATACGTCCATAGAATTTTTGGAAGATGTGTAGTGGGGTTTATGTATGAGATATTAAATACAAGGATAGTTAATAAGACAATACTTGTAATCACAATTGCGACGAAATAGTATTTTTTTGTTATAGAATACATATCTAGTTTGAGACACGAAATAGTTTATGAACGTTTTGTTATAATACTTGACTCCAGACAATATACTTTCCATTCGTTAAACTTCAATTTATATTGTTGATCGATTTCATCGACCATATATTTTAACCATGGTAATATTTTCTCTTTTATTGACGAATGCTTTACCATATATGCGTGGGTACCTCTGTTACGCGTTTCGTCTCCTTTTACATGTATCAATTACATAACTTGATTACCAAGAGGAACGCCGTTTGGTTCAAGTATATCAAAATAGAAAATATCCCAATCAGTTGGAACTTTTTTATAAAATTTATGCCATTCATCCGTCGTTTCCAAGAAATCATGTGGTATATCTGCCGTATCTTCAAGTATCAAATGCCCGTAATAACCGGGAACATCAAGGGACGAAAGATATTCTAATAAAAACCTATGGGATAAATACTGGCCTAGTATATCTTTCTTTGCGTCAAAGATAGAATATCCGATACCAAGCTCCGGCAGAATATACCGAGATACATCGTTTCCGTTGGTCGCCGGCCAGCGGATAGGACGAATCGCGACTTCTTTGAACACGGAATTCCACCGTTCTTTCTCATCGTTGCTATTAATAACATGAATTGATTTGACATGCGGATGAAGATACACAGGTGGCCAAATAATACGGTAAATAACAAGAAACGCTATTAAAACAAATACAAAAGCTATAAAGATATTTGTTCTGTTTTTCATTCTACTAAAGCGCGATATTTAGATAAGACGGATACACAGCCAACCCAAAAAATTGAAGTCTAAAGCCATCGCTTATACAATGAATAGGAATCTACACATCTTAACAATGGACACACAAATCGGACTCGCAAATATAGGAAATACTTGTTTTCTCAATGTTGTTTTACAAGCGCTGCGCTTGAATCCCGCGATGGGCGAGATCTTTCTGAAAAATACAACGCGCGACGTATCCTTGCGCGGTGATAGCAAAAAGCAGGAACTTGTTATTGCGTTTCAAACGCTTATGAGGGATTTCTGGAGGACTGCGCCTGCACCAAATACCACACCAGCGCTAATTCCACGCGGCTTCTTTTATGCTCTTCACAACACTCTGCGCGATACAGAAGATACATGGTATCGTCATGGACAGCAGGCCGACGCCGCCGAGGCGCTCCAATACGTTCTGAATTCTCTTCACGAGGGTATGTCGCGTAAGGTTGTTATGGAAGTAATTGGCGGTGCCAACACGCAGGAAGAAACTTCGCAAGTCAAGGCCATTGAGTCGTGGGGAGCGTTCTTCGCAAAAGAGTATTCACCCATCGTTCAGCATTTTAACGGACAGATGCAGATTCGTATCGTCTGCTCCAATTGTAAAAATGCGTCAGAGCGGTATGAACCTTGGCTTATGATGAAGGCACCTATTCCCGGCGCTGATACAGTTGGCAGTACCGTTCCGACGATGGAGGCGTGTATAGACGCCGCGTTTGCAGAAGAGACTATTGATGACTACAATTGTGAGAAGTGTAAGAGTAAACAGAAGGCACAGATCTTTAATAAAATTTCTCGTCTGCCCCCTGTAACAATTCTCACTCTAAAACGGTTTACGAACGATGGTAAAAAGGTGCGTGGCTGTATTCCATGGGATTTGGATATGATAGATTTTGAGAAGTGGATGGCGTTTACGCGTGATCCGTTTACCGACGAATACGTAAATACGCAATACAAAACGTTCGCTGTTATTGAGCATCACGGATCAACGCGTGGCGGTCATTACCGAATGTATGCGCGCCAGCGGGACGACTGGAACGAATATGACGATAGTTCTGTACGCAAAGTAGACCCGGAACATGTTGTGACGGCAGATTCGTATATCGCTATTCTTCTGCCGAAGCCTACCGCACCTAGCATGCTTATAGAAAACGAGGGATACATACGGTCGTTTCGCGAACAGTCTCTTACGAAATAAATTAGTATTCACCGATAGAGGAAGTATGAACTTTAGTTATGCTCCGGCAATGCCTATAGCGGCAACGAACGTGGTATCCGGTACGGGAAGTCTGTTTACACGGTTCTGGCCGGTGCTTATCTTGATACTTGCCGTTTTTATTGGCTTGGTCGTATATTACAGCACGATTGGATATACAATTGATTTAGGATGGAAACGTCTGTTTAATGTTTTTGGAAACAAAGACAACATAGATATCAATATGGGATTGGAAGGAAAGAAAGGCGGCGATTATCAAGCGTCGCTTGTTCCGGATCCAATTATACCTGATAAAGACGGAGCATCCGCACATCGATCAAAGGAGAGTATGATGGGCGAACCACCCAAGGGCGATTTACCGCCCATTGCCGAACGTCCTTCGGGTATGCCTGGTGCTACACCAGAACCACCATCTTTTTTATCTATGCTAAATCCTGTAAATCTAATACCGCGTGGACAAGAAGTTTACAATGTAAGTCGTAATATTTATACGTTCCATGATGCACCCGCCGTGTGCGCGGCTATGGGCGGCGAACTTGCTACCTACGAACAAGTCAAAGAAGCCTTTGAAAATGGAGCAGACTGGTGTAATTATGGATGGACAAAGGGACAAATGGCCATATATCCAACACAGAAAGAAACGTATTCTAAACTACAAAAGGGGTCTCCGCAGTTTCATAATGCATGCGGACGTCCCGGCGTAAACGGCGGTTATTTTGATAATCCTGAACTCCTATTTGGTGTAAACTGCGTAGGAATACGCCCACCGCAAAAGTCGGTGGATGAGATGCGCGAGAACGACGTATCGTTTCCCGCAAGTGCCGAGGAGATTGAATTTGATAAGAAAGTACAAAAGTTCCGCGAGCAGCAAGACACTACAAACATATTACCATTCAATAAACAACGGTGGTCGGCGTAAATGGTATAACTCCTTCCCCATAATTGTTCTCTATAATTTCACAATAACTGTATTATGAAATTATATATCCATAGTAAATGAGCCGCAGTTATTCTGATATTGCTGAGCGTTTACGTACAAGCACCTATAAAACCGATAAGAACAAGTATATTAAAAACTTATATTTTTTAGAAACGACCAAGCATCGCTTAACCAAAAAGAATATATCGGCAGTAAAATACAAAGACGGACATGCTAAGAAATTAGCCAAACTCGAATCGTTGCTAACAGATATGTCGGATCCGAATGTTACATTCACAAAAGACACACCCGCTACGGATGTATGGATTAACGAAACCTTGTCGCAAGGAGACTGTTTTTACAGTAGCATATATCGCGCGTGTAAGGAGCGTGGGTTTTTAATGATTCTTCGTAATAGTCTAAAACTAAACATAAGCACGGAAGCAGCATTTGTTGGTTCGTTTCGGAACCGTGTAGCGCGCGAGGTGCTTGCGAATCATTTACCCGCAGATGTAGACCAATACGGTAAACCCGAGGATACCTATGATATTTTAAGTAAAATGGGAAATAGTTTAGGCGCAGCCATACAATACGACGAGGTGTTTCCAGATTGGTTTAAACAATCGTTTGCAAAAGGAGTCGGAACACGCAAACGGTTTTTACGAACGTTTGCAAAGCATACACGTATTCGTAAAAATTATATAAGTGAAATTGAATTTCAGATTGTTAAGAAATTACTCAACGACCGTTGCAGTATAGTGTTAGAAGCAGACGGATTAACAAAATCGAAATTAGCAAAATACAAGACAGGAAAACCTCTTATTACACTGTACAATTCCTCAGGAGGCCATTACGAATATTATTCCTTCTTGGATACATGTCCGACAGGATATGAACGCAATAACGCTACGCGAAAATGCGAAAAGGCTTGTAAAACGGACGAAGAGCGCCGACCACCCAATTATAATTGTACAAAGAAAAAAGCGAGTAAATAATGGATAGCTACCTTTTTACAAGCAGAATTTGGATATAGTTGTAAACCTATCATAAACTTAAAATGATTTTCTGTTTATGATACATTTGTAGCTTAAATTATTTATCGAGCTATCCATCCCTAGCTTAAACGCTTTCCTATCCATCCTACACTCCCAAGATACCTAGGAAGGGGTTTAAAAGGGGCGAAGCCCCTTAGGGATAACTCGTATCATATTCAGACGGCGATTCATAATCATCTATAGAGACAAACACTCCGTCGTCTTCTTCGACAATTAATCCTTCGGATACAAGAAAGGAGGTATCGCGTTGAATATAAAAGGGAAGAATTGTTTGAAGTGTGGAGCGCCATGTAGGAAGTGTATCCTCCCATACAGATACACGAACACGATTCCAAAAAGATATCCAAAAATCATACGTTAGCATGCGGCTGTTAAGCCAGTCGTTCCAAAGAACCTCCAAGTCTCTATTCCATTTGGGTGGTTTTGGAAATGTACGCAACGGATCTGATAATATACGATTTTGTAGTGTAGCTAGTTTTAACGAACACGTTGCTTCGCAGAGCGCCTTGCGGAATTGTTTTTCCGGAATGGATATAGTCATACCTTTCGTTTTAAGAACATCTAAAAACATATCGGCCACATATCGCACAGAAAGTGCAGGAGTCATATCATCCGTTCCAAAATTATGAAACCAATTGGTGATATTTGACGACATGTAGTGGTTCGCGGAGCGATGGATTTGGAACATTTTTTCCATAAATGCAGCACAAATTAAATATATTAAAGACTGGGAGTTTTCTTAACCAAAGCATCCGCGTTTATTGTCTTTTTTAGGAATTCAATGTTTTTCCCTCCGCGACCACGTTGGATAAACTCCATGATATTATTTGTATCATCGGATTTTCCCTTGGATTTGTAATATTCGTGAAGTTGCTCTTCAAGAAAACTCCACGATAAATCGGTTGCCTTAAAACGAGTACTACGTTGTAGTGTAGCGCCGTTAATTTGTAAGATAGCATTTTTCATATTCGCATGTTCAAGATGTTTCATAACGCGATCTTCGTACGTAGAGCGCATAGTACGGGCATTTCCGACTTGTTTGGTGAGCGTTTCCGCTAGATTATCAAAATGTACCCAATGCCGGACAGCATCGATAAGCGCTGCGTCTGGATTCATTCTTTAAGGAGGTTTTATGTATATTTTTCAATAAATGGACGCGTTTTTGATTGTGTACCACATAATCAAAAAACCCAAAAATAACGACAACACGATCCCAGTAGGGATTGAACCTACGACTTTCCGGTTAACAGCCAGACGCTACTACCACTGAGCTATGGGATCAAAATATACGACGATGGTTGGATTTGCACCAACGTAGGGAAACCCTACAGCCTATGTTGCTTAACTATAGCAAGGCTGCGCAATAGCTACTATGCGACATCGCCAGCATCCCACGAGCCTGAATCGAACAAGCGACATGTCGAGTTTTACTTAGTTATAGTTTTAACTACAATCGACCACTCTACCAACTGAGTTATCGCAGGTACAAAAAGAAGACAACAATTACACTAGAAAGAAACAATATACCGAAGAAACCAAAGAAACGCACCCTAGAAAAGAACGGCGATTAGAGAAACATCACCAAAAGAAGAAGTACGAAAGAATTCATGGAAGAAGGAATGGTTTTTAATTAACGTTTTGTATGTTTGAAGTGTTTACGCACGGGCGGGCGCGGCCGTCGTCGCCGCCGCAACAGGCACCGCCGGCTTGAGGTAGTGGGGCTTCAGGTACTTCTGGAGGTTGAGGATCTTGAGCTCATCCTTCTCCGTGAGCGCAAGGAGCTTGCGCAGCGACGCATCGGCCTTGATGATCTGCTTGTCCATCAGCTGGTGCGACTTGGCGTAGGCGCAGACACGCGTCGTGACCTCGGAGCGGCTGACGAGCGAACCCTTGGCAATGCCGAGGAACGTGCAGAGCGCATCCGAGATGGGCGTGGGCTTCGTGAAGACCGACTCCTTCTTGACGATGGGCTCGCCACCCTCCGTCACGGCGGGGGCGCGGCGGCGGCGACCCTTCTGGGCGCGCTTGAGCTCACGGGGAATCTGCTTCTCGAGTTTCTTCATGTCGGAGAAGACGGCGCCGAGCGTGGAGCGCAGCAGGTTGACCTTCTCAACAAGGGTGTTGAACTGGCCAACAACGTTGACGTTCTCCTCCGCCGCGGCGACCGGCGTGGCCTCCGTCGTCGCGACGGGCGCGGCAATAACGGGGGCAACAACGGGCGCGGCAACAACGGGCGCGACAACAACGGGCGCGGCAACAACGGGGGCGGCGACGGGCGCGGCGGCGGCTTTCTTGGTAGTCGTTTTCTTAGCGGGTGTGGAGCTCATGGTTGCTTATATCAAAGTCCGAGGAACTTTTTAGAAACAATAAACGCGGGGGATGCTTATAACCACTGGCACATTTGTATTCATCAATTTTGGTCGTATTCGAGGGGATAATGAACGTTTTTGCCGTGTTAAAACGTTTATTCCCGTCGCATTTCCGTCGTAAAACTTTTTTCGTAACCATAGATAGAGGATGGCTGCTCTGCTGTCGCTTAGTGAATCAACTGCGCTATGTAGAAATATAAAATCAAAGAGGAATCCTACGGAAAAATGTACAAACCCGGCAAAACACGATGGGTTTTGCGGAATACATTATCAGAAACCAACACCCTGGACACCCGCTTCTCCCGAAAATATAGCAAAACGTGTTGCTCGGAAAAACATTAGGAAACGTGCTATAAAAGAAACGAATGTAAAATTATCAAAGGCGGCGGTTCGTATTCAGACATGGTTTCGATTCTGGAAGCCATTTTGGTATCTACGGCGCCACGGTATTGCGTATTACGACCGTACAACGCCCGTAAACGACGCGGATTTCTTCTCAACGGATAAGATTGCGGATATGAGCGGCGTTATGTTTTTCTCATATACAGATACCCATAATCATGTATACGCATTTGATATACGTTCTATATATACACTAATTTACAAGGCGCAGAATACAGGTGAACCGTGCCAAAATCCATTCAACCGAGAATCATTCACACCGACTGTTATTAAAAAGGTTAAGAGTAATATTACATGGTTGCGGAAACGAAATTACCCTACTGAATGGGCTCCTTTAGAACCTCCTACACCAGAACAGCAATGGCGTATGAAGGTTGTGGATATATTTGGTATTATTGATAGTTTGAACTATTATTCGTCTCCGGATTGGTTTATATCGTTGGATCACCGTGGACAACGCACATTTTATGTAGAACTACACGCTATTTGGACACACCGCGCGGGACTATCAGTCGACCAGAAAAACACCATTGTTCCGAATTATGTACAGCGTATGTTTCGCCATCCACCGTGGGCGATTGGAAGTCAACCTATTGAAACACTTCAGAAACTAAATATGAATTGTATGAAGTTATTGATTACGTCGGCAGATGATAAGAATGATAAAATACTTGGCGCGATGTATGTTGTATCAGCACTCACAATAGTATCGCCTGCAGCTCGTGAGGCTTATCCATGGCTGTATGAGAGTGTACGGGAAGATAATGTTATGATACAGCATGCCGCGCCACGGGCGCGCTTTCCAGAATTATTTGGTATTGGATGGTTACATGATATATTAAATTTTCCAGCAATACCGCCGCTTGCATTGCCGCCTGTAAACACCATAACAACTACCCTAGCGCCAGCTCGTTCGCCGCTAGCATCACCTAGTAGTTCAGCGAGTTCCGAATAATAAATTGCTATAGAATATGTATACTCTTGTGAATCTAAAAAATTCCAATAGTATAGTGGACAAAATTGACGGCCATTTTGGCACACTGGGTCAGTCATCCCCCCTTTGTTATCGGCCAAACATCATTTCAAATATGTCCGTTATTACCCCCTCTTCTTTCGATGTAAGCAAGCTCAGCGTGAGCGAGGTG
>Ga0114979_10002979_pt1 | contig 11374 bp, 9 predicted proteins | sample S_140625_EF_Meta_FD_87315 | JGI IMG/M metagenome (GOLD analysis project Ga0114979, IMG submission 87315) | Freshwater microbial communities from Lake Simoncouche, Canada to study carbon cycling - S_140625_EF_MetaG | ecosystem: Environmental > Aquatic > Freshwater > Lake | place: Lake... | reverse complement strand
CCATAATATGTTTTGAGCCCGTTGTAAAATCTACTTTCATAAGTGAAATTGCTTTCCCATTTTTTGGGCAAATTGAGTTTCAATGATGCACTATACCATCCTTCCGTATCCGTAGGATCTTTCAAACTGGTTTGCGCAAATCCAACATTGCATTGCATCATGCAAACCAACGCACTCAACATTATTATTTTCCATTTCATTGCTCGGTGTAATATATGGTGATGGTACAACAATCTTTTAGAAAGTCTATTTCGTTAATGGTAAATCTTTTGATTGATAAACCTGTCCTTTGTTTTAAGTCCTCCAACAAAGCCCCTTTTGAATTTTCATGAATCAACTTGATGTCGTCGTAATAAATTTTCTTAGAGTTTTCTTTTTGAATAAGCATATTGCTTTCCAATAAAAATGTAATCAACAATATCAACACGCAAATGATGGAAATTTCCAGATAATTGCCCGTACTGATGGCCGTTAGTAATCCAATCGCAATATTCAAAAACAAGTAGGTCATGTCTTTTGCCGATATCCCTTCGGTGCGATATCGCAATATTGAAAAAACTGCAAATAAGCCAAAAGCCGCACCAGTACTCAATTCTACTTTGTTGAGCATGTATGCCACAAAAAAAATGATGCTGTTAAAAGAAAAATAAGTCAGAAACAAATCACTCCGTTTATAATAAGTATAATAAATGCCCCGTATCAATATGGTGGCAAATACAAGGTTAATCGAAAATCGAAGCAAGAGCTGGGAATTCAATATTTGTACGTTGAATAAATCAAGAAGTGGCATGTGCGTTTATGGTTTGAATATATTTTAAAGATACTTTAAAGTTATTTTGTTTTACCTCCTTACAGAGATTGGCTATTCCAATACAATATTTACTCAATGACCCAGTCCTAATTCCCATCTCTTTCATGATGGAGCAAAATTCTATGTCATGTCCAGTCATGGTTTTTACTTCCGCAAAAATCAACTTGTCGAACGATATTTTACTTTCGTTTCTGCTGCAACACATTTGAATGTCTAAGGTTATTTTTTCTGTATGAATTTTGTGTAGCAAGGTTATTCTTTTGTATTCGATGCACAACGATTCCGATAATTCTATCGGTTTAAATGGCGAGTGTTGCGCAATCAATGAAGAGGCATCATTGATGCTTTGCGCTTTGCATCTTTCTTTTGTGGTCTTGTCTTTGTTGTTGCTGGTTTTAATTTCAAAATAGGAATCATTTGTTTGGATGTATGTTCTATGACGCAGCTTGCATCTATTTTTTTTCCCATTGTGATGTTGATGATACGTTGATAAATCCTTCGTATCAAAATAAGTGTTGCGGTAATCAAACATCCGATTGTCTGCAATTTCCAAAACAGCATAGTTTTCCTGGCATCTCAACAATACTGTTTCCAATAGATTGATTGGAAAAATATATTTGCGGTCTTCTCTGTTCGTTAGCAACAAATTGTTGTTCAATGCATCTAGCCCAATCGTTTTGTATGTAAGCAAAATATTATGGAGCATATGTGCGAATCAATTGTTTTCTGTTGTCGATGTGGTTTTTCAAATATGCTTGCTGCGACAAAAAAACCGAACTGTTGGTAAGTAAAGTATATCCCGGCTGCTCTCCGTTGGCTCCAATCACAAACGGACTTATCATGTTGTAATATTGATCTACGCGGTCTTGCAATCTTGTTGTATTCCAGACCTCATTGCCAATTTGATTGATTTGCTGTTTGTACAACTGATAAAAGGATGCGTCATCTATCAAATACCTTATCAATGGCCAATTGGCAGTCACTTCATTCATCGAAAGTGAAAGTCCGTTGCTGCCATTGCCACCAATAGCACCAACTATTCCTGGGTCGCTGCTCATGGCTTCGTTGTTGTCCCAAGGAATCCAGATGAATTTACCATTCGGCATATGGTATAAATAATAATTTTCAGCAGAGATTCCATATCCTCCAGGATTTACCATGGTATTACTGATGGCCAACCATCGCATGAATTGATTGACATCCAAATGATTTTCAATTGCAGTATGCCATTGTGCAGGATTGCTAATTCTAGTTGGATTATTCAACTGGCCAACAAACGCTTGAACATCAGAAAAATCGCCAATATTTTCATTGTTCTTTTTAGGAAATGCTATTGCCTTAAAGATATTTAATTGAGAAGTCGGCTTATACAAATTCCCCGATTTGTCTCCGATAGCATTCAACAGCAAATTGTCTTCCGGAAGTTCTGCAACACAATAAACGCCGCAATATTTTAAGCCTGCTCCGAAATTGATGTACACTTTATAAAATGCAGTTTGGGGTGCAATGAGTCCGGCCATTCGATAAATATCGCCAGCCAATTTCTCTCTGATTAAGGAAGGGTCTTTATATCCTGGATTGAAAACAAGTTCTTTAAAACCGAAGCATCTTTGATTTTTTATGCCTGGAACTTGATCTTCAAATTTGTCGAAATTCAATTGAAATGGAAGTTTATAAATTCCACTGTTCCAGATGTTGCCCAACATTTTATTTCCCCTCAATCTAAAGCCCACATTTTTCCATTGTTTCCCATCAAACTTCACATTCGCATCAACATAAACAGGATCAGTGTTTGTTTGATTTTGATTTGATATACCGTTATTGGCCCCGAATGAAATACCAAAAAGCGAAACCATGTTGGCATTAATTGCGCTCCATTGTGCAGGCGTTAAGGTTATTTCAATTGTATTGATGTTGTTTTGGGGAAATACTTTTTCATAATCTGGTTCCGTTTGTTCGTGTGAGATGGAACTCCAGTCTGCATTATAATAATAGGGATTCGAATCCGTTTTTGCCGGGTCTTTTCTACAGCTGGCAATGCTTAAACACAAACCAATAAACACCAACATCATCTTTATTCTGTTCATTTCTTAATGTGTTATTTTTTAAGATTGATGTATTTAAATGTTTTTCTAACAGCGCCATTGTGAATGCTGATAAAATACATACCCGAGCCCAATGATGGAAGACGAGGAGAGATAATGCCCTTCCTGTTGTCAATCCTGATGTTTTGTTTTTCTATTATTTGACCTACTGCATTGTGTATGTTTATTTCATAAATACCGTTTTCAACGTCATTGAAAAAGATGCTAAATTGGCCATTGCCTGGATTGGGGTAGATGATGTAATGCGCATCAACAGGATTAATATTTGGTAATCCAAATGGTGTTTCTATAAAGCGTGCTTTAAAAACGGTATTGGTTTGAATGTCTACATTCAACGTTTTGGATGTGTCTATGTTTCGTAATAAGCTGTTTGCATCCCAATAAGCAAAACTGTATCCAGGGTTGGCGATGGCAGTTATGGTAACTGGGTTGCCATGAAAATAAATTCCTTTCCAGGGAAGTTGGTTGGGTGTGATGGTGGATATTTTTATTTTTCCTGCACCTGCTGGATACACATCAAGTGTTACCTCAACTTGATTTGGAAACTGGTAATTGTTTTGAATGAAGTTTCTCACTTTTTGACCTCTGCACCTATATTCTGCATTCAGTGTCAAATGGTTTTGATTAAATGCGTCCATTTGTTGCGGAATATTGTTGGGGTCTCCCCAGCGCGCATATTCCTTTGGCATTTCTTGTCTCATCTCGTTGTACATCACCTGTTCTTTTTCGGATAGCCGTTCAGGTAAGTACGCGGTATTTAGTACATCGGCAAAACGATTGATAAAATAATTTTTAAACCTCGGATTTTGCATTCCTTTCAACCAAACATTAAGAAAAGGGTCGTTGATGTCCTGGCTATTTAAAAAAGCAATCGGGTCATCATCAGAAGTCGTCCATCCATTAGGACTCAAAGACAATTCCACATCTTGTATGGCATATCTGTATCGATGGCCGGTTTTATTTGATCGATAAATTTTAATGTTGTTGTATGGCCAGTCTCTGTTTTGAATGAAGCCTTCAGCAATGATATAATCTGCATAATATTCCAAGTCGAAATAACGATCTGCTTTTTCCCAGAAGTTGTTATCTGCAGGGTTGATTTCCTGAAATGAAGCTCTGGCAGCATAAAATGAATCAACAGATCCTACTACAGCCCGAAGTACACCACCATACCAATAACTTTGGGAGAGTATTTCTATGGAATCTGCATTTTCTGCTTCCTGAAAAAACTCTTCGTCAAATTTTTCTCTCAATTCATACAACCCAAAATATTCACCATTGATATAAACAGAAACCGGACGATACGCGGAATAATAGTTCTTTGTTTCATCTCCAAGAACCTTAACGCCACAAGCATCTTTATAAGGAATGGTAAGAAATTGATTGCTGCCATTTCGCAAGTAAATTTTACTGTATTTATTTCGGGTAGGCTTGTCCGGTATTAAAGGATAATTTACTGTTCCTCCACCTAAAACTGAATTGCTTAATTCCAAACGAAAGGAATGTTGTGGTTGAGAGCGACTGCCACCTGCACCGCCATCAATTTGTATGGCTGCTTCTTGTGAAAACACCAACGAGCGGTCTGTTTGGAAATACTCTGCATAAGCTGGCTTTTCCCAGTCTTTATCCCAGTTATCAAAAATACCTTCACTGCCATAAAGGTTAATGTTATCGGTTATAACAGATAAAATAGGGGTGGTGTGATTGATATTAATCAGATAAGAAGCGGCTTTGAGCGGACTAGGTAAAACAGTGTCGGAAAAAGCTCTGGCTTTTAAAACGGCAGAATTGCCAATAATCAACAATCCATTATAAAGACTTGAATTTTGATTGGGATCACTTCCATCTAAAGTGTATCTGATTGTTGATGGTATGGTGTTGGGGTTTGAAATGGATACGGAAACACTACCACTATATGCTCCAGAAACTTTTGAAAATATGGGTTGTTGCAAATATTGATTAAATACTGCAGATTGATTATTGGATTGTTCTGGGGTAGGGCTATTAAAATAAACAACATTGTTGCTGCCATCTGGAAATAAACCCTTGCTGTTATTGAGGTTGATGCAATTGACGGTCAATTGACTCTTTAAATTTACAGCTGTATCAAAAAGGTAAATGGTTTCTCCGCTACTGCCAATTGAAAAATTGGTATGCAAATTCATGGTGTTGTACAATGGTTGAAACGAGGATGATATTTCATTGTTTGCAACCAATTTCATTTGAATGTCAAAGTAAGTGTAAATGGTATTTGGATCGGTGCTTACAACATCGAAAGAAAGACTATTTAACCAGCCCGCGGTTAAGCCAACAGCACGCAATTCATCAGCAAGAAAAAGCATTTGGTGTCTGGCAGACCAATACCAATTTCCGTAAGGAGCCGGATAATTTGTAGTGGTATTGTTTGTTGTTCCATTGCCAATAGCGATACCATTTATTTTTATGTTGGGCCGAATATTACTGGGCTCGCCGTTTTGAAAATCACAAGCCGCTGCACTATTATCTACAAAGGAAAAAACAGTAGATTGAAAATTTGTGATGGATTGATTAAAAATTGAATTCGACGAATAGGCGTTGTCGTTATAAGAACAAGTATTAATTAGCAAATTAGACACGCCATCCCAATAAAAAGGTTGTGAAAATAGATGATTATTCCATCCGATAACTGGTGAAAATGTTCCGGTGTTGAGAACTGGCTGAAATCGAGTAGTTGGCTTTCTGTCTTTGCTGCTACAAAAGATTTTTAAATAGGCATTTGGCTCAATCGTTACTGCGGGAAATTCCCATTTTTTGGGGATGGCAATATTATCGGTTAGACTATAATGCGACAATTGAATGGGTGTTGTTCCGCTGTTCCACAATTCAATCCAGTCGGGATGTTCATTATCCTCATCGGCAAGTATGGAAAAATTTCTGTTAGAACCCTCATTAATAACCAACTGTCCATTGACACGATACTGCGATAATGCTGCAACGAAAAATACAAAAAGACCTATGCAATAGGAATTAAATTTCATGAGTTAATTTGGTTTTTAAATTTTGTGACATGTAATAAGCCACAGTAGCTAAGTGCCCAACACTTAAAGCCATATCATCGAAGTTAAATCAAAATGCTGTCGCATTTAAAAAATGACCCAATTATTATAGAAGTTCAATTTCAATAGGTTTCAAAAATTAGTTTAGTTTAAAAAACAAATCATTGCGAAATGTTCATCTCTTTTGTTACCAAATTCTAAAAGATATTTTCTTGCCCTTTCCTTTAACTTTTATTTCAAAGATTTTTATTTTTTTGGTGCTAGTTTCAAATGTATAAACAAACAATACGCCTTTTGATTACAACTTTATACAGCTTTTGATTAATATCAATTCAATCTTTATCATTTTTTCACCAAGGCAAACTGTCGCTTTTTAATCATTGTCATCATACATGCCAAAAAATGGGTTTGGGCGACTAGCCAACTAAAACCATCATAGCATATGAAAAATTTAAAAATTGTAATTCTTATTTTGCTTATTACAACAGGTTCAAACAATGTCTTTTCTCAAGACACTTGTGTTAAAATATATGGTTTTAATCATGGGCCTTTTTCTGAAAAAGAACAAGCGTATGTATTAAAAACAAAGTATAACCAAGAGATAAAACTATGTATTCATGAAAAAAAAATATCTATTGGCGACATGTTTAATACAGAACTTGAGATATTATATGTAAAAGATTATTACGTGGATTGCGAAATTGAAAAATTTTATTTTTGCAATGATAATGAAGGTCGGAAGTGTTGTTTTACGTTAGATAAAGATACGGTTACTAATGAAGTTTATTATGTTATTTACTATAGCGATTACGCATATTTCTATTACACAAAAAAATAAACATGAATCAAACAAGATTGCCAAAAATGTGAAAGATATTCTGTTACAATTTCAATTTCTCAAAAAAATAAGTCTCGCTTACTTCCTTTACCTCACCCGGTAATATGCCTTCCAAATGCAGGTCTTCTATCGATATTCTTATCAATCGAATACATTTGTGTCGCACCGCTTTGACCATTTTTCTGACCTGATGAAATTTACCCTCCGTAAGGGTAATGGTTATCCAAGAATTGGTAACATTTTCATGTAGTGGCTTGCTTGTATTATCCTGAATATAAGCTGGCTTTTCCACAATCTCCACCGCACATGGTGTAGTTCGGTATTGAAGTCCTTCTTTTGCGCTGATGTCAATTCCTTCCGCCAATTGCATTGCGGTTTCTGTATTAATCACATTGTTTACCTGCACTAAGTATGTACGCTTGTGCGGCTGCTTACCCTGAAATAATAATTTCGTAACCTTCGAATTGGTGGTCAACAACAACATGCCTTCCGAATCTTTATCCAATCTCCCAATGGCGTGGGTTCCCTCCGGAAATGCAAAATCAATATCTCCTATCAACCGCACTTCATGTGAACTCACAAATTGCGACACCATATTAAACGGCTTATTCAAAATAAAATACCGATGCTCAATCATGCCGGCAAATTACACTTTTAACCACTCCAAACCTTTTTGATTTTTAATTGTTTTTTGTCTTTTCTAGTACTGATTAGAATTACTTATTTCGTAAAACATTGTAGTGCCAAATAGAAAAATTAATCCATAATTTTGGCCAAAAAAAATCATCAACATGGAAAATAATTCAACAAGCCAAGGCAAATGTCCTTTTTCTGGCGGAACGCTTAAACAATCTGCCGGAGACGGTACACACAACCGTGACTGGTGGCCAAATCAATTGAAATTGAATATCCTTCGCCAAAATTCCAATTTATCAAATCCAATGGGCGAGGATTTTAATTATGCTGAAGCATTCAAAAGCCTCGATTATGCGGCTTTAAAACAAGACATCAACGAATTGATGACCAACTCTCAAGATTGGTGGCCTGCAGATTACGGACATTATGGTCCATTTTTTATTCGCATGGCATGGCATAGTGCCGGTACTTATCGCATCTCCGATGGTAGAGGTGGAGGTGGTGCAGGAACGCAACGCTTTGCTCCTTTAAACAGCTGGCCAGACAATACCAACCTCGATAAAGCGCGTTTATTGTTGTTGCCTATCAAACAAAAATATGGTAAGAAAATATCTTGGGCCGATTTGATGATTCTTGCTGGCAACTGCGCCCTCGAATCTATGGGCTTCAAAACTTTTGGTTTTGCTGGCGGACGTGCAGATGTTTGGGAAGCACCAGAAGATATCTATTGGGGTTCTGAAAAAGAATGGTTGGGTGACAAAAGATACACTGGCGACCGTGAATTGGAAAATCCATTGGCTGCAGTTCAAATGGGTTTGATTTATGTAAATCCCGAAGGACCAAACGGAAACCCTGATCCATTGGCATCTGCTCGCGACATTCGCGAAACCTTTGGCAGAATGGCCATGAATGATGAAGAAACAGTTGCGTTAATTGCCGGTGGACATACTTTTGGTAAAACCCATGGTGCTGCCGACCCAAGCAAATATGTTGGTAAAGAACCAGCAGCTGCCGGTATTGAAGAACAAGGAATGGGCTGGAAAAATACCTTTGGAACCGGAAACGGAGGCGATACCATCACCAGCGGCTTGGAAGGTGCCTGGACAAACTCTCCAACAAAATGGAGCAATAATTATTTCGAAAACTTGTTCAACCACGACTGGGAATTGACTAAAAGTCCGGCGGGTGCACACCAATGGAAACCCAAGGATGGTGCAGGTGCAAATGAAGTTCCGGATGCACACGACCCAGCTAAACGCCACGCTCCAACCATGCTCACCACCGATCTTGCTTTGAAATTGGATCCAATTTATGGCCCTATTTCTAAACGCTTTTTCGAAAACCCTGATCAGCTTGCAGATGCTTTTGCAAGAGCTTGGTTCAAATTAACACACAGAGACATGGGTCCAAAAGCAAGATACATCGGTGCCGAAGTACCTGCTGAAGATTTAATCTGGCAAGACCCAATTCCTGCAGCAACTCATGAAATCATCGATGCAAACGACATCAATACAATAAAAGAAACCATCAAAGCATCGGGCCTTACCGTTGCACAATTGGTATCTACAGCATGGGCTTCTGCTGCAACTTTCCGCGGATCAGATAAACGCGGTGGCGCTAACGGCGGACGTATTCGCTTGGCTCCACAAAAATATTGGGCAGTCAACAATCCAGCTCAATTGTCTGTAGTGCTCGACATATTGGAAAGCATTCAAAAATCTTTCAACGAACAATCTGGAAATAAAAAGGTATCTATTGCAGACATCATCGTTTTAGGCGGTTGTGCTGGAATTGAAATGGCTGCAAAAAATGCAGGTCATGCTATCTTGGTTCCATTTACTCCGGGAAGAACAGATGCGACGCAAGAACAAACAGACATTACCTCATTCGCTGTTCTTGAGCCCAACACAGATGGCTTTAGAAATTACGCGAAAACAATGTATGCCAGCACAGCAGAAGCATGGTTGATAGACAAAGCGCAATTGATGACATTGACAGCACCGGAACTAACAGCGTTACTGGGTGGCATGCGCGTGTTGAATACCAACTTCGACAATGCACAACACGGCGTACTAACAAAAAATCCAGAAGCGCTTACCAACGACTTCTTCAAAAATCTGCTCGATTATAGCACAATCTGGAAACCAACATCACATGCAAACGATGTGTTTGAAGGATACGATCGCCATACCAATGCGTTGAAGTGGACTGCATCTCGTGTGGATTTAATATTTGGATCGAATTCAGAATTGCGCGCGATTGCAGAAGTGTATAGCTGCGCAGATGGAGCGGAAAAATTTGTTCACGACTTCATCGCCGCATGGAATAAAGTGATGAATTTGGATAGATTTGATTTAGCCTAATTATTCTACATTATAAAAGCGACGGTGGCCATTTCAATGGCCACCGTTTTTTTTGCATGGCCTTCGCGCATGCAGGTATCTTCAAACTAAATGGAGTTGTTGTCAGAAAATGAAAAGAAAAATAATTGTAGATATTATTTCGGGAAGCTCGACGCCGGAACACTGATTACGCCTACCGAATGTAAAATATGCCAGTTTTTAAAATCCTGGCTCGCTTCCATTCCAGTTCCATTGATGGTTTCATTTTTGGTTCGGATTTTCACTGGCTTCTCTGTATAAAACTCCGTTCCATATCGATTTCTATCCCAATACAATTCATCGCAAATCAATGTATCGCCTTTCTCGATATTGATTACCACAACACTGTCTCTTAAAAACACAATGCTTTTATACTGCTCATACTTCGCATACTTCGCATCCATTTTGCTTTCAATTTTCCCCAAGTCATTATAAAAATCAGCATGCAACGTTTTTGGAAATTCAACATATGGCACCACATCCTGCACGTTATACATCAATGGTGAGGTGAGTATTGCTTTGGTATTTCCGGTTAATGTGTAGGTGAGCGTAACTTGTTTTGCCTCCTCAATGCCTGTTTTTTTGGTACCCAAACTTTTCACTTCGTTAGGGTCGTTCACACATCCAAACAAAAAAATGCAGCTTAAATAAAAAGCTGCAAACCCTTGAATAATATTTTTAAAATGGATCAACATGATGTTCAGGCAAAATGATTTTTAATCATAACTTCTTTTCTGAAACCAACGGGCATTCATGGAAATTCCAATATTGAAGCGCATGTAATTTTCTCTAAGGTTGCTGGTTTGTTTGTTTCCTCTTGCACCCAATTCAAATGAAGTGTGCATGGCCACATATTCTCCTCTGCTTTGAATGTATCTTGGAGTAGTAAGTGGAAACGTTGCGCCAAATGTTGCTGCATAATTATACCGAACATCTTTGAGCTTTACATAATCTGGTCCATAAACAAATCCTGTTCTGTATTTGATGTAATTCCAGTAATGATTGTTGGCTGCGGTTAATTTTGCCGGATAAAACTCTACACCCGCTCTTACTGTCCAGTTGTTGACTACATTTTCTGATTGATTGTAGTATTTGTAAGAAGCCCAGTTTCCCATTTCAAAATCTGCACCAATCAACCAGTTTTTATTTTTGCTTTGATAGCTGAATCCCGCTCCAATAGTAGTTGGGATAACTACTTTTCCGGGTACATCGTTGGTAACGGCTACGCTGTCGATTCTGATTACACCGCCATTTCCATCGTAACCAAACGTTTCGTTGATGGTACTTTGCTTGGCATTGAGATTTTGTTGCAAATTGGCATACGCACCTAATCGAAGCGTTCCAGCTGCATTGAAGTGCATTTCATATTGTACTCCTGTATTCAAAAACACGCCGCCAAAACGACTTTGTACTTCTTCATTGCCTTTGTAATAAGTTACGGTATCGTTGGTAAGAGAAGTTCGGGTGCTGTATGTTTTATTGCCAAAAGTATATCCACTGCTCAATCCGATGCTGAATTCGTTTTTGTTTTTGCCTTTTCCGATGATTCTGAAACCGGAGCTGATGTT
>Ga0114979_10002977_pt1 | contig 11375 bp, 13 predicted proteins | sample S_140625_EF_Meta_FD_87315 | JGI IMG/M metagenome (GOLD analysis project Ga0114979, IMG submission 87315) | Freshwater microbial communities from Lake Simoncouche, Canada to study carbon cycling - S_140625_EF_MetaG | ecosystem: Environmental > Aquatic > Freshwater > Lake | place: Lake... | reverse complement strand
TACTCGTCTGGTTAATTTTTTAAAACAAAATTTTGGTGATTGGGCACTTGGATATGGATTTATAGGAAATTGTGACGATAGTCCGGACATGCATTTGTATGGGCACTTGGATTTTAAAACAGTACCAGACAATTCTCATGATTTATTTTTATTAAAAGATGGTACTAAACCACCCCACGATTGTTATATGCCAATTCATAATTCTTATTATTATCATACTTTTATCAGTATCTATGCGGAAACAATTGAATACGGTGATACTATTGTTGTTTCTGAAAAAACTTATGATCCGTTGATTCGAGGGCATTTTATTTTACCGTTTAGCACTGAAGGATTCATACAACATCTCAAGACTCTTGGATTTCTTTTTCCAGAATTCATTGATTACACATACGACACTATATCAGATCCAGATCTAAGATATCAAGCATATGAAAATGAAATTCGACGGTTGACGAATTTTGACATACAAACTTGGCGCGATCATTGGGATCAAAATTTAAATTTGTTATATCACAATAAAAAAGTGTTTGTAGACCGCCCATATGATCGAATTGATTTTGATCAGTTGATCCAGTCAACCCACGGGTAATCTAATCCAAAGTTGTTGACTTGTTAGAGTAAATACCTTACAATGTAAGAAAGGAAACGCACTATGGCCTATTCAGAAAAAGTTGTGGATCACTATGAAAACCCACGCAACGTAGGAAGCTTCGGCAAGGACGACATGGACATCGGAACCGGCATGGTGGGAGCACCGGCCTGCGGGGATGTAATGAAACTTCAGATCAAGGTAAAAGATGGTATCATCACAGACGCAAAGTTCAAAACCTACGGATGCGGCAGTGCTATTGCGTCCAGTAGTCTCGTTACCGAGTGGGTTAAAGGTAGGTCGTTGGACGAAGCCGCAGCTCTTAAAAATTCAGAGATTGCTCAAGAACTCGCGCTGCCACCAGTCAAAATCCATTGTAGCATCCTTGCTGAAGACGCCATCAAAGCCGCAGTAGCAGATTATCGCCAACGTCATTGAATGATCCCTCAGAATAAAACTTTTGATCATCGAATCGATTTTGATAGTTGGTCAAAGGATAATCCGCATATATGCAGCATCCCATATCAAGAAGTACATTATGATTTAGATCATGTGAGTCCTTGTTGTTGGTACGATACTTCAACGGCTGTTGATTCTGTAATAGAGATTAAAAAAAATATTGAGTCAGGCACAGTTGATAAAAATTGTCATCTCTGCCACAAACAAGAAGCAAATCAACAATTCAGTGGTCGGCAGAGAGCACTGAAACAATTTCCTCCAGGCCAGTTGGATGATTTTTTAGAAAATAGAAAAATCAGATTCTTCTACACGTTTTTTATGTTTGGCAACAAATGTAATATGGCATGTAGAATGTGTAGCTCTGATATCAGCAGTCTTTATGATTCTATATGGAACAATAAAAAAAACATATCCAAGACTGTGAGCAATGATCCGGACTATTGGAATACCATAAAGTCTGACATAAGAGCAAAAGTTGATGTTTACGAAGAGTTTAGAATAGTCGTGATGGGCGGTGAAGGCACCATACAAGAAGAACTGTACAAACTGACAGATTGGTTACAGGAAGAAAATCTCTGTAAAAAGATCATCCTACAGATAGGAACCAATGGCTCGGTATTTGCTGAAGATAAATTTACATCTTGGTGTGATACGTTCAAACGTGTGGCTGTGGCCATAAGCGTAGATTCCGCACACGACGACAATTTTCTCTATGTGAGATATCCGGTTAAGTTTGAAAAGATACATGAAAATTTGCAAAAATTTAAATCACTGGCTGAAACAAAATCAAATTTTGATCTTCATATCACTCCAACTTTTTACATAAACAACATTGCCTATCTCAAAGAATTTTTAGATTATTTTGAAAATTTTGAGATATCAGGCCGTCAGATCAGGATATATGATAACACATTGTTCCGTCCCAGCGACTTGGCATTGGCTGCTTTACCAAATGTGGTTAAAGAAAAACTAGCTTTACAGGTTCAAGACTTGCTGGATCATGATTATAAAATCTGGAATAGTAGTTTTACATTCAAAAAAAGCCTGGAATCTATTCTAGGGCAATTACAGAGCACTGAGTTTTCTGACGAAGTTTGGAACAAGTACATATCAACCACCGCACGGTGGGACAAGCTCACTGACACAAGTCTCTGGACCAACAATAAAAAATTATGGGATCTATTGCCACTAGTTGATCAAGACGCTTACCGTCGAGCCCGGGCAAGACTACTATGATACCGCACAACAATCAATTTGATTACAAGTTGGATTCAAAAAAATTGCAATGGATTCAAGATAACAAACATCTTTGTATAATCCCCTACATAGAAGTTGACACTAGAAGCATTTATATAAATCCCTGCTGTCATTATGATTCTTTGGATAGTGATAAGTTTGCTGCATTTGATTTTAACCATTTCATTGGGTCAAAATTTGATTTTGACAATCCCAATGGGAGAATAGTAGAAATTAAGAAAAACATTGAATCTACTACTCTTGACAAAAACTGTAATTTCTGTCACAAGCAGGAATCTAATAATCAAATCAGTAGCAGAGTAAGACAATTATTACAGCATTCGTCAGATGATATCACTGACTGGTTGACAAATAAAAAACTCAATGAGTTCACAAATATTGTTACATTTGGTAACGAATGTAATATGGCTTGCAGAATGTGTGGGTCACATAACAGCAATCTCTTCGAATCTATTTGGTCAGGCAATAAAAAATCAAAACCAATTAGAAATATAAGTGATGATCCCAAAGTTTGGGAAGTTTTAAAATCAAGCATTAGATCACAGATAGACTCTAACTATGAAGTGTATAGAATAGTAGTCCTAGGAGGCGAAGGTACTATTCAGGCAGATTTATACAAACTGGCTGATTGGTTGATTGCCGAAAAATTAAGTGACAAAGTAAACTTACAAATAACCACTAACGGGTCAGTTTTTTTAGATGAAGTTTTTAAAAAATGGTGCAAAAATTTTAAACATTTATCTTTTGCTATCAGTGTAGACTCCGCACACGCAGACAATTATCGATATGTGAGATATCCAGTGAAGTTTGAAAAAATAAGCAATAACTTACAACATTTTAAAAATTTATCAGCAAAATATCATAATATGAATTTTCATATCACTCCTATTTTTTACATCAACAACATTGCCTATCTTAAAGACTTTATAGATTATTTTGAACAGTTTGATCAAAGGGGCACTTTATCAATAAACGATAACACGTTGTCTGACCCGACCTATCTGCAATTAAAAAATTTACCAATGGCAATCAAACAACAATTGATCAAACAAATCTCACCATTGATTGATGGATATAGAGTGTTGGATCGTAATGAAATATTCAAGCTCAGTATTCGATCTATGTTGGATCAACTTGAGATTGATAATTATTCGATAGAAAGTTGGAAACAGTACCTATCTACATCCGCACGATGGGATAAATTAACTAACACTGATATAAGTTTTCATAATAAAAAATTATGGGATCTGTTTTCAGAAGACGACAAAGCATTATATTATCAATACAAAAATGATCACGATCACTGACATTGCTCGAACCAAAATCCAACGATTGCTAGAAAAACGCGGAGGTGTGGGAATTCGGTTGGCAGTAAAAACTACCGGTTGCTCTGGATTGGCTTATGTGTTAGAATACGTTAACGAACACACCGCCGACGATACCACGATAAACTATGCTCAACCAGGTTTCTCTGTGATAGTGGACAAACGACACGAAGTATACCTTTCGGGTATGACCGTGGATTATGTTCGCCAAGGCCTCAACGAAGGATTTGAATTTTCCAATCCTAACGAGCGAGATCGCTGCGGATGTGGAGAAAGTTTTAGAGTTTAACTTGTACAATCCAAAATTTAACTATCAACCCATACCCAGAGTTACTGTAGAAGGCAAACGATTCTACGCCACACCCGATGGCAACAACTTGCCGTCAGTGACCACAATCCTTGACAAGACCAAGAGTGAAGCCAGCAAAGCAGCACTACACAATTGGCGCCGGGCTGTGGGAGTAGAAAAAGCACAACAGATAACCACAGAAGCAGCCAATCGTGGAACCAGGATGCATACCTATCTTGAAGAGTATGTGAAACAAGGTGCGATCAAAGAACGCGGAACCAACCCATTCAGCTGGAGTAGCCACGAGATGGCCAAGACTGTGATCCGTGATGGATTAAAAAATGTAACAGAATTTTGGGGAATTGAAGTTCCACTATACTTTCCAAAGATCTATGCAGGCACAACTGATGGTGCTGGTATACATCTCAACGAAGAATCCATCCTAGATTATAAGCAAACCAACAAGCCCAAAAAGCGTGAATGGATTGACGATTATTTTGTACAGTTATGCGCCTATGCAGAAGCACATAACGAACTGCATGGCACAAAAATACGCAAAGGTGTGATCTTGATGTGTGTGAAACCCAATGTTGATGAACATCACAATCTCGTCTCGAAGCCACAATATCAGGAGTTTGTGCTGGAGGGCACAGAATACGATCGTTATCGTGATCTGTGGTGGCGCAAAGTAGAAGAATATTACACCAAGCACATCTAGACTGCCCGGCTGATTCTGGCTAAATACAGCACAGAATTAGGACTCCCATGGCAATAGTTCAAGTATCACGAATAACAAACCGCAAAGGTCTGGCAGAAAATCTACCGCAATTAGCCGGTGCAGAACTGGGCTGGGCAACTGATGAACGAAGATTGTTCATCGGCAATGGCACACTTCAAGACGGTGCTCCTGTAATAGGTAACACTGAAATTCTAACTGAATTTTCAGATTTCTTGCTGGTAAATGGTGCCTACACATATGCGGGTGCTGCTGCTGGATACACCGTGCAGACTGGTGCCACATCGGGTAGTCCGGTAAGTTTGAATCTACAGCAATGGTTGGATCAATTTGCTAGTGTGTTGGATTTTGGTGCAGTGGGCGATGGTGTCACCGATGACACAGCAGCCATCAACCGAGCGTTGTATCAGTTGTATTGCAGAGAATCTAATCCACAGATTCGCCGTTCATTGTTTTTTCCAGCAGGACGATATCTAGTCACTGAATCCATTATCATTCCACCTTATGCTATGTTGTATGGTGAAGGAATCAATTCCAGCGTGATTGTGTTAGACACATCAAGCCCCACTTCTACATTGAGTGCATATGTGGCGAGGTTTGGAGACAGTTTACAACAGACAGGAGTAAACATCGGAACCAATGGTGCCACAGCTCCTATAGATATCACTATATCTAACATGGGATTCGAGAGTTTGGAATTGGTAGATGTATTTTTTGTAGAGGATGCATCACAATGTACTTTTGTAGATGTGAGTTTTAAAGGACCATTGGTCGAAACCGATCTTGGAGATTCTCTTGACAACATCGCATGTGTGCATTTTTCATCCACATTGAGTCTAGTTTGTAACAATATCACATTCCGCAGATGTACATTTGGTGGTACCACCTGGGCCATCCAAACTCAGAATCAGGTATCCGGATGCTTGGTCACAGAGAGTACATTTAATACACATTATCAAGGCATACAATTAGGTGATCCATCACCGGTTAATGGAGGTCCTACTGGATTCCGCATCTTGGGTAATGTGTTCGACAACATCTATGCCGAGGGAATCTACATCGCAACTGACACCGTGATGAATGCCAGTGGTTACAATATGTTTTATGATGTAGGCAATCACTTCAATGGGACCACAGCACCATCCACTGCGGTGATCAGTTTTGTAGGCACCAACAATGTCAGTATCGGAGACATGTTCCAGCGTACAACTGCGTATTCCGGCACCTGGCCACGTATCAACATCAATGATGGCATTAACATCGCGTTTGATGGAGCAGCTCAAACTCAACAAGGCACTTATATTCGGCAGACTGGTGTGTCAGCCACTGTTAATAACAACACACTCAACCAGGTGATCTTTACTTTTTTTGCGTCAGCAATCAGAGCTGTGCAGATCAATTATACCATAGTTCGAGATACTGCCACACGCACCGGTGTTTACACCATTGTGGCCGGAACAGACAATGCCGGCACCGGCTTGCAAGGATCCGATACTGGTGTACAAAACTCAACCACCAATGTAACTTTTGGTGTACAGGAACTAGCAGGTCAGGTCAGCTGGTTGGCCAGCGCCGCTAATACTGGCATCAATGCCACTTTAAATTATTCAGTAACTCTACTTGCCTGATGTGGGGCTCAACCTTTGAACAACGCCTAGCGGCGTGGACAGCATTGCGAGATCGTGTTCGCGATCTTCCTACCTCCGACGCTCTTGATGAAATCAATGCCTGGTGGCAACGAACACCCTGGCGTGCATATCATCTGCACTGGGACGATCGGCCGGATTGGCCAGATCCCTGGCAACTTTTGAGCGATAACATCTATTGTGATCTTGCTCGCGGGCTGGGAATCCTGTATACTATCACTGTGCTGGATCGTGATGATATACAAGACGCTGAATTAGTGGAGACCGAACAGGGCAATTTAGTCCAAGTTCAAGGTGGAAAATATATATTGAATTGGGGTAGTGATCTTGAGTTAAATACCCGTCTCCAACAAAGCAAACATCACATCGCACAGCGCGAAGTAAAACAACAACTATATTGAGCAGAAATGACACAGATCACAGTTATCAAACGTAATGGCCGTAGAGAGCCACTGGCACTAGAAAAATGGCAGACCCAGATCGCCAAGGTATGCTCGGGTATAGCAGACGTAAGTCAAAGCATGGTAGAGATCAAAGCACAGATGCATTTCTACGATGGCATCACTACCAAAGAGATTGATGGTATCACACTCAGAGCCATTGTGGATCTAATTGATGTGGAATCAAATCCTGATGTGGGTCATACCAACTATCAATACGTGGCCGGCAAACAACGACTGAGCATGCTACGCAAAGATGTATATGGCAGTTACGATCCACCACACCTTTACGAAATCGTAAAGAAAAATGTTACAACTGGTCTTTATACTCCTGAACTGTTAGAGTGGTATTCAGAGGATGACTGGAACCGTATGCAGGACATGATCGATCACGACAAGGATGAGAGTCTCAGTTATGCTGCGATTGAGCAATTGATTGAAAAGTATCTAGTGAAAAATCGTGCTACTAAGGAAACTTATGAAACACCTCAAATTCGATACATGGTTGCAGCAGCTACCGTTTTCCACAAAGAAGAACCCAACACTGCAAGAATGCGATATATCAAAGAATACTATAATGCAGCAAGTGACGGATTATTCACTTTGGCCACTCCAGTACTTGCTGGCCTTGGCACTCCTACTAAGCAGTTTTCTAGTTGCGTTCTTATTCGTAGTGACGATGATCTTGATAGCATTTTTGCTAGTGGTGAGATGATGGCCAAGTATGCCAGCAAGCGAGCTGGCATTGGTCTTGAGATTGGAAGACTGCGTCCGTTGGGCAGTCCCATCCGTGGTGGTGAAATCATGCACACCGGCATGATACCTTTCTTGAAGAAGTGGTTCGGTGATCTACGTTCATGCTCACAAGGAGGTATCCGCAATGCAAGTGCTACTGTTTTTTATCCTATTTGGCATCATCAGTTTGATGATCTTATTGTGCTCAAGAACAATCAAGGCACAGAAGAAACCCGTGTGCGACACATGGACTATGGTGTGGTTCTATCCGCATTTTTCTGGCGGCGTTTCAAGAACAAGGAAAACATAACATTCTTTGACCCTAACGAGGTTCCTGATTTATATGAAGCATTTTATAAAGATACTGCACTGTTTGAAGAACTTTACTGCAAATATGAAAAGCAGAAAGGCCTGCGTAAGAAGACGATGGCTGCGGAGGAAGTTTTCAAGAGTGGTATTCTCAAAGAACGAACAGACACTGGACGTATATATCTAGTGTTCATTGACAATGTGATGAGCCAAGGACCGTTTGATCCGGAATATCACACCATCTACCAGAGTAACTTATGCTGTGAAATACTTTTGCCTACTCGTTCCTTTAAGCGGCTGGATGATCCTACTGGTCGTATCGCACTTTGCACGTTGGGAAGTCTCAACTGGGGAGCCTTCCGTAATCCAGAAGATATTCGTCGTGCTGCCCGCATTCTGCACCGCAGTCTCAATAACATTCTTGATTACCAAGACTTCTTATCCATCCAATCAAAACTGTCCAACGATGAGATCCGACCACTCGGCATCGGCATCACCAACCTCGCCTACTGGCACGCCAAGAGAGGTCTGCGTTACGGGGAGAAGGATGCTCTAGCCGAGATCAAAAGTTGGATGGAACACATGGCGTTCTATCTCACAGAAGCGTCAGTGGAACTGGCACAAGAGCGCGGGGCTTGCTTGGGCAGTGAACACACACGCTATGGCAAAGGAGTATTCCCTTGGGAACTCAGGGCCAAGGGAGTAAATGATCTTGCTGACTTCGCTCCGGAACTGGATTGGGAAACACTACGCACCAACATGAAACAACATGGTGTGCGTAATGCCACACAGATGGCAGTAGCACCAGTGGAATCCAGTAGTGTGGTGATCAATAGTACCAATGGCATTGAAATGCCCATGAGCTTGATCAGCGTAAAGGAAAGCAAGGCCGGTAGTTTTGTGCAAGTGGTTCCTGAATATCACAAATTAAAAAATAAATACCAGATGATGTGGGAGCAGAAGGATTGTGAAGGTTATCTCAAAACCGCAGCAGTGATTGCAGCCTATGTGGATCAGAGTATCTCAACCAATACATTCTACAATCCTGCACATTTCGTAGATCGCAAAGTTCCTACTACCTTGATTGCTAAAAATCTCATGCAATCACATGCGTGGGGATTAAAAACTTTCTATTACAGTTTGATCAACAAGCAAGGCAGCAAAGAGGTAGCCGAGGATGCACCACTCATGCCCATAGACTTTGATGATGCGGAAGACTGTGAAGCATGTAAACTTTAGGAGACAACAATGTCAGTAATACAAAAATTTGAATATACCTGGCCCAAAGGCGCCCCACAACTGCAATTCCTTGATTGGATTGCTACCTTGCCTCAAGCACAGCAAGATGAATTTGCACAAGCCAAGATCCGCCAAGAAGCCCATAGACAACCATTCATAGATGATGGAAGATTGTCTATAGTAGAAGAAGGATATGAATGGATAGATCAAGAGGCAGCAGATCTTGGCAAACCAACAGATTCTGTCTGGATAGGATATTGGAGCCGTTGGATAAATGAAACTGGTGTAAAATTTTCTATCAGTTATTTGTAATTAAATCATAGGGTAATTTTCAGCGTGTTCCCTCACCTATTAAAAATAAATGTCAAAACAACAATATAATCTAACCACACGAACCGATTATCTCAATCGCAAGATGTTTCTGGATCCTGAAGGTCCTGTAACTATCCAACGATTTGAAGAAGTCAAATACAACAAGATACAAAAGATAGAACAGACTGCTCGTGGTTTCTTTTGGGTACCCGAAGAGATCAGTCTCAGCAAGGATGCCACCGACTTCAAAGACGCGAGTGATGCCGTGAAACATATCTTTACATCAAACCTATTGCGTCAGACGGCATTGGATAGTCTGCAAGGGCGCGGCCCAGCACAGGTATTCACTCCATGTGTGAGCTTGCCTGAACTAGAAGCATTGATGTACAACTGGAGTTTCTTTGAGACCAACATCCACAGTCGTAGTTACAGCCATATCATCCGTAACATCTACAATGTGCCCAAGGATGTGTTCAACACCATCCATGACACTAAAGAGATTATTGATATGGCGTCGAGCGTGGGCGATTACTATGACAAACTACATGTGTTGAATTGCTTCAAAGAGATCAATCCAAAGACAGTAAGTGAAAAAAGTCACATAAAAGCCATATGGATGGCTCTGCATGCCAGCTATGCATTAGAGGCATTCCGTTTCATGGTATCATTTGCCACAAGCCTGGCCATGGTAGAGAACAAGATCTTTATTGGTAATGGTAACATCATCAGCTTGATCTTACAGGATGAATTGTTACACAAAGAATGGACGGCATTCATGATCAACCAAGTGATCAAAGAAGATCCACGCTTTGCAGAGGCCAAAGCTGAATGTGAAGCTGAAGTTTATCAGTTATACATGGATGTAATTCGAGAAGAAAAAACCTGGGCGGACTACTTGTTTAACCGAGGACCGGTGATTGGACTCAACGCCAACATTCTCAAAGACTTTGTGGATTACACAGCAGTGGGCGCACTCAAAGATATCGGTATCAAGTATCAATCACCTGCTCCAAGAAACACACCCATTCCTTGGTTCAACAAACATTCGGATACATCCAAGAAACAAACTGCACTGCAAGAGAACGAATCAACTAACTATGTTATCGGCGTGATGAGCGAAAGCCTTGACTACGATCAACTACCCAATCTGTAAGGAGAATACAATGAAAGCCATAGTCTGGAGCAAAGATAACTGTGCCTTCTGCGACCAAGCCAAAGCTCTATTAGAGCAAAGGAATATCGCATATGAAGAAAAGAAAATCGGGCACGGATACACCCGAGAAGACTTGTTGGAAGCAGTGCCCACAGCAAGAACAGTTCCACAGATTTTTGTGAACAACAATCACGTTGGCGGATTCACAGAACTGAGAAAATACATCGAAGAAACCGCCGGCGGATACGGAGATTAAATGCTAATAGACAAAGGCGTAAGCCCAAACGAAGTGGTCACATTCAAACTCACATCAGGTGAGGAACTAGTGGCCCGGCTAAATGAAGAAACACTCACTCACTACAAACTTTCAAAACCCATGGTGATCGCTATGGGCGCAAAAGGTCCCGGACTCATGCCCTATTTGTTCACAGTGGCACCGGACAAAGACATTGCTTTGAGCAAATCTACTGTGACCGTGGCAGTGGCCAGCGATAAAGCATTTGCTGACCAATACATGCAAAGCACTACCAATATACAATTGATCTGACATTTTACTCCCATAAATAAAGTATGGGACATAGATTTGTGATCATGCAGGGCGACCAGCTGGTTGAGTATGATCAGTACGAAGATATCCCCAACGATTTTGATCATGTGATAGAATTCCTTCCTGAGATACCTCCTGAGCCACATTCTCGAGAGCAGCACGAAGAGATTGATTCCTGGCATGATAAATTTTTACGACTTATGAGGATTGAAAATGCCAGCAGCAGCAAGACAAGGTGACGCCGGGGTTCCGCATTGTAGCCCATACAATATAGCTTCAGGCAGTCCCACGGTATTCATTGATGGCAGGCCAGCAGCTAGAAAAGGTGATCCAGTG
>Ga0114979_10002976_pt1 | contig 11375 bp, 9 predicted proteins | sample S_140625_EF_Meta_FD_87315 | JGI IMG/M metagenome (GOLD analysis project Ga0114979, IMG submission 87315) | Freshwater microbial communities from Lake Simoncouche, Canada to study carbon cycling - S_140625_EF_MetaG | ecosystem: Environmental > Aquatic > Freshwater > Lake | place: Lake... | reverse complement strand
TGGTTTGATTTGCAAAAACAATTTCGCGTTTGTTCCGCCCATTAAAGGGTCATTTACTTTACCAATGGCATACTCTTCAGTTAAACTCAATTTTGTTGTATCCTTAAATGTACCTTCAAATGCACCTTGTGTTGTAATGATATCAAGTGTATCGGCAAAAGTGTTTACGTTGTCAACTTCTGGAATTAAATCTGCTCCTAACGTTGTTGTGTCTAGTTTGGTACAACCCCAAAAAAATAATGCTACCGAAATGATAGAAAGGAGAAGTAAGGGTTGCTGCTGTATTCTTTTTTGCACAGATAAAGGTTTTGAATTTGGGTAGAAATTTCTACTTCGCAAGGTCGGTATACAATTGTAAATAGTCTGTTAAATCACTTTCTGCATCGAACTTTACAATCTTTTTGCCTTTGACTTTTGAGAATTCCTCCGTAAGTTTTTTGTCAATATTTTCTGTACCAAATGTGATGGCATCTGCATAATGAGCGCCAGTTCTGAACAACGCCACATTGTTGTTGTCCTTCAAGGTTTCCAATTCTTTTTTGGTTACAAAATCATTGATGGTTGCCAATTTAATAAAATCCGCACCCATCTTTTCTTTAAATGTATTGTGGCCAATGGTGAAAACCACTTTGCTGTTGCTAAAAACCGGTTCTTTTTTGTAAGCAGATTTTATAAACATAGGAATCAAACCTGTCATCCATCCACTACAATGAATGATGTCTGGAGGCCATCCAAATTTCTTTACCGTTTCTAATGCACCTTTGCAAAACAACACCGTCCTCAATCCATTGTCATCAAACCACTTGTCCTTATCGTCGGTGAAAATTTGTTTGCGCTTGAAAAAATCTTCGTTGTCTAAAAAGTAAACTTGTAATCTAGCATTGGGTAAAGAAGCTACTTTTATAACCAATGGATAATCATCATTATCAATAGTAACATTAATCCCCGAAAGTCGAACCACTTCATGCAATCGATGTCTTCTCTCGTTAATTACACCAAATTTTGGCATTATGCACCTCACTTCAAAATTGTTGTCATTTGATAAAACTGCCAATTTATTTACAATCTCAGCAAATTCGGTCAACTCGAGATATGGAGAAATCTCATTTGCAATAAATAAAATCCTTTTCTTTGTAGACATTTGAACTGTGTTAATGACCAATAAAATCCTGTGGTGCGCAAAAGTACTGATAAATTATTGAAATATGCACTTCATGTAACCAGACCAACAATCCAATAGTGAAATGATTATATTTAAAAAAGGAGCAGATCTAACAGAATATTGTAAATCACAACAACAAAATGGAGTTTCCATTGGCTTCGTTCCAACAATGGGGGCTTTGCATGATGGACATATTGCTTTGATTCACAATAGCAAAAAGAAAAACGCCCTAACCATTTGCAGTATTTTCGTAAATCCAACACAATTTAACAATGCCAATGATTTCAATGCTTACCCCATAACCATTGAATCTGATATTGAAAAATTAGAAGCTGCAGATTGCGACGTGCTCTTTTTACCCTCAGTAGAGGAGATTTACCCTCCAGAAACTTCACAAAAACATTTCGATCTTGGTTATTTGGAAATGATTTTGGAAGGAAAATACAGACCCGGACATTTTCAAGGTGTTTGTATGGTTGTGAACATCTTTTTATCCATTATCCCTTGTAATCAATTGTTTTTGGGTGAGAAAGATTTTCAACAATGTATGGTTTTACAAAAGATGGTTGAAACAGAAAAATGGCCTGTTGAAATCATCATCAACCCAACCATAAGAGAAGCAGATGGACTGGCGATGAGCAGCAGAAACAAGCGACTTTCAGAAAGCGAGCGCCAACAATCTCTAATAATTTATAAAGCAATGAACAGCATACGCGAAAATTTATCGCCGAATAATTTAGCGGAATTAAAAGCAACTGCAAAACATGCCATTGCCGAGAAAGGATTTGAAATAGACTATATTGAAATTACAGACGAGGCCCTCCTACCCATTCAAAAATGGGACGGCAAAACACTTTTGATTGTACTCGTTGCTGCAAGTATCAACAATATTCGACTCATCGACAACCTGCGACTAAATTAATAATTCAGCGTCTGCATTATTTATTTACTTCAGTATTTGTAACTTGTTGTGAATTGTAAGAAACAAAAAGCAGTTAGTCATCATGAAAAAACGTATCCTTACTTTGTTGCAATACATTGTCTTTCTGGGAGGAGGTTTGTTTTTGGTTTGGTGGCAACTGAAATCAATGTCTGCAATCGAAACCGCTGAATTTTACAACGCCATTCAAAACGCCAACTATTGGATCATTATTCCTATTGTGTTGATGAGCTTGATGAGTCATGTAAGCAGAGCCATGCGTTGGAAATTACTCATGCAACCTTTGGGCTATCGGCCAAAATTGCAAAACCTTTTTGGCGTAATTATGATTGGATATTTAGCCAATGCCGCCATACCCCGATTGGGCGAAGTTTTGCGCTGTACCTTTTTAGCCAAATACGAAAAATTAAAAGTAGATAAGTTGGTAGGTACCATCATCATTGAACGCAGTTTCGACCTATTGTGCTTCGCCATTTTTATTGGCATTACCGTATTGATACAAATCAACACCATTGGTGGTTTTGTTGAAAGTAAGTTTGCCAATACAAATTTCAATAGTCTGGAATTTGCATGGAAAATTGCCGTGTTTTTTAGTTTCGTTGCACTGCTAGTTTTTGTAATTAAAAAAAATATAAAACGACAATCCAACAACAAATTCATTGCGGGCGCCATTCGTTTTTTGAGTGGCATAGGCGAGGGTTTTGGTACCATAAAAACGCTGCAAAACAAAAAAGCTTTCTTGATGCATACGCTTTTTATGTGGTGCATGTATTTGGGTCAAATTTACCTTGGATTTTTTGGTATGGATGGCATCGCAGGCTTGAGCATACAAGCCGCTTGCTCGGTTTTGGCACTCGCCACGTTGTCGATGATTGTTACTCCCGGAGGCATTGGCTCTTTCCCTATTTTCGTCATGCAAACGTTAATTATTTATGGAATCGATGCCCCATTGGGAAAAGCTTTTGGCTGGGTGATGTGGGGCGTTTCAACCAGTTTGATAATCCTAGTTGGATGCATCTCATTAATCGCAATGCCATATCTCAATAAAAAAAACAATGAAATCAACACAACCGATACCCCATAAAATTTACACCCTCAGCCTCCTGCAGCAAGAAGTAACCCGTTGGCGATTGAAAAGCAAATCCATTGTATTCACCAATGGCGTATTTGATTTGTTGCATGAAGGACATTTGGCTTCTTTGCACCAGGCTGCAACACTCGGCGATGTGCTTATTGTTGGATTGAATTCCGACAATTCTGTAAAGCGATTGAAAGGTCCAACAAGGCCTGTGCATAATGAAAAAACAAGAGCTGCTGTATTGGCGTCTATGCTTGCTGTAGATGCTGTAATTGTGTTTGAAGAAGATACGCCACTCGAACTCATCAAAGCCATTATGCCCGATGTGTTGGTAAAAGGAGGAGACTACACCGTAGAACAAATAGCCGGAGCAAAAGAAGTCATTGCCAATGGCGGAAAAGTGGTGCTCGCCGATATCATCGATGGCATTTCAACAACACAAACAATCCAATCATTAAGCAAATAGGTTTATTAAAATTTAATATTAAAATCAACTTCATATCTCATAATTGATATAATTTCACGCACACTAATTTTCTAGCCGTGTACAAGAAAAAATCAATCGTAAGAGATATCAGCTGGCTTGCATTTAATGGACGCGTTTTACAAGAAGCAGCAGACAAGTCCGTTCCATTAAAAGAGCGCATCAAATTCCTTGGCATCTTTTCAAACAACTTAGATGAGTTTTTTAGGGTTCGCGTGGCCACACTGAGAAGGATGATTCAGTTGGGTAGTCGTAGTCGCTCTAATATGCACCTCGAAGTAAATCCAGAAAGGATTTTGGAAGACATCCAAGAAAAAGTACTAACCCTCCAACAAGTGTTTGAACAAACTTGGAATGAAATTTTAAGAGAACTCAAAAAAGAAAAAATATTCCTGGTTGAAGAAAAAAAATTATCAATCAACCAACAAAAATTTATCCTTCAATATTTTAAAGAACAAGTTCGTGGTCACATCGTTCCGCTCATGATTGAAAGCATCAATACATTTCCTGTATTGAACGACAAATCCATCTATCTGGCCTGTACGTTAGCTAAAAAAGACAGATCTATTCCACAGAAATTCGCATTGATTTCTGTTCCGTCTAGAAGCTTGTCGCGGTTTATTATTTTACCATCAAGACCCAACGAATCAAACATCATTTTGCTTGATGATGTTATTCGCTATTGCCTTCCCAATATTTTTTCATTTTTCGGATACGATAGTTTTTCTGCACACGCAATAAAAGTAACACGCGATGCAGAAATAGATATTGACAATGACATTTCTACATCATTCATTCAGAAAATAGAAAAAGGATTAAAGAACAGAAAAAAAGGCAAACCAACCCGTCTTGTTTTTGACAAGGAAATTCCGCCTTCTCTGCTTACCTATTTGGTAAAAAGATTGGGATTGACACATAAAGACAACCTCATTCCAGGCGGCAGAATTCATAATTTCAAAGACTTCATGGATTTTCCGGATTCCGTGTTCAAGCAAAAGCGAATGCGCAAAGAACCATTTACGCATCCACAGTTAAGAAATACCAAAAGCGTTACCAGTGTTGTTCTAGAAAAAGATGTGATGTTGCATTTCCCATACCATTCATACAACAGTGTGATTGATTTGATGAGAGAAGCCGCTATCGATCCGGATGTAGTGAGCATAAAAATTACCTGTTATCGTTTGGCTACCCGATCAAAAATAATTAATGCAATTATCAATGCCGTGAGAAACGGAAAGCAGGTTACGGTTGTGTTGGAGCTGCGTGCCCGGTTTGATGAGGAAGCCAATTTGTATTGGAAAAAAGAATTGGAAGATGTAGGCGTAACGGTTTTGTTGGGTGTTCCAGGAATGAAAATACACGCCAAACTTTGTTTGATAAAAAAACGTTTGGGAAACACCACTACACATTATGGATTTGTGAGCACTGGAAATTTAAATGAGAAAACAGCATTGGTGTACGGTGACCATTGCCTCTTGACATCTAACAGAGCAATCATGGCAGATGTGAATAGAATTTTTACATACCTCGAAAAACCAGACACGAGAATTGCACAACTGAAAGCTTGCAAGACATTATTGGTTAGTCCAATAAGCATGAGAACAGGCATCATCAACCTTATCAACAAAGAAATTAGATTAGCCAAACAAAAGAAAAAAGCTGCAATAACATTGAAGATAAATTCATTGAGTGATGAATTGTTGATCGATAAATTAACGCAAGCTGCTATTGCTGGAGTAGAAATAAAAATGGTAATCAGAGGAATTTGCTGCTTGCATACTGAGGATAAAAAGTTTAAAGTAAACATGCAAGCCATCAGTATTGTTGATGAATATTTGGAACATGCACGGGTGATGATATTTCACAACAACGGAGATGAAAAAGTTTTCATTTCCTCTGCAGATTGGATGGTAAGAAATATAGACCACCGAGTGGAAGCCGCATGCCCAATTATGGATAAAGAAATCATCAAAGAATTAAAAGAAATACTCGACATACAACTACATGACAACATCAAAGCAAGAATCTTAAATAACGACCAAAACAATTTGTATGTTAATCCAAGAAACAAAAAAAAGATTCGATCTCAAGTAGAAATTTACAATTATTTGTTCAAAAAAAGAGGCAATACCGTGCTGCCCGACTTTTACATTTAAATAGCGCGATCGATGTTGGAAACTTTATGTAAACAGTTCTTGAAATTGTGTGACATTTGTGTCGAAAATTTTTGACAATCAAAGAAAACGAATAGAGTGAAACTTGCTGCAATAGACATTGGGAGTAATGCTGCCAGATTATTGATTACGGAAGTGGTGGAAAATGAAAAATCCAAACCCACATTTAACAAGCTGAATCTTGTAAGAATACCGCTTCGATTGGGTTTTGATGTTTTTGAATCACAGATGATTTCTCCGGAAAAAACAGAAATGCTGATTCAAACCCTTAAAGCGTATCGTCATTTAATCAACGCATATAAAGTAGATCATGTAAAAGCTTGTGCCACCAGTGCCATGCGCGATGCAAGCAATGCAGACAAAATTCTTGCGATTATAAAGAAAGAAACGGGCTTGGATGTGGAAGTAATCACAGGAGAGATGGAAGCCAATTTGGTTTATGAAAATCACATTGCAGAAAACATGGATAATGATCACAGTTACATGTATATTGATGTGGGTGGTGGCAGTACAGAAATTTCCATTTTTGGGAATGGGAACCTCACTTTTAAAAAATCGTTTAATGTCGGTACCATTCGATTGCTGAAAAACAGATTTTCAGAAGCAGACTGGGAAGAAATGAAAGAAGACATCAAGCAGGCAACAAAAAGTCACAAAAACATGGTTGCAATCGGAAGCGGTGGAAACATCAATAAAGTTTTTTCGATGAGTAAGCGAAAAGACGGAAAACCATTGCATATTGAGTTGTTGAGAGACTATTATAAAGAGCTTAATGCATTTACCGTAGCCGAAAGAATCATTCAATATAATTTGCGTGCAGACCGGGCGGATGTGATTGTGCCAGCTTTGCAGATTTATATCAATGCCATGCGATGGGCAGGAGCAGAAGAAATTTATGTGCCTAAAATTGGATTGGCAGATGGATTGATTCAACATTTATGGGACGAAATCAAAAGTCAATAACCCCAACGATCATTTTTTGTATATCATTGTGATGAATAGAATGCGTATACTAATTTCATTTTCCGAATAACTTCTTACTTTTACAAATCAAGCGACAAAACCGGATTTGTTTTATTCTAATGCAGAGCCATCTCCTACTTCGCATACACATCAAATCCAATCAAACATGTCTGAAAAAAAAGCGCTCAAAAAAATCACTACGCATACCATTCAATTGATGAAAGACAATGGCGAAAAGATTTCTATGATTACTGCATACGATTTCTCATTTGCTAAATTATTTGACCATGCAGCGATTGACATCATCTTGGTTGGAGACAGCGCCAGCAATGTGATGGCAGGTCATGAAACGACTTTGCCAATAACCTTGGATCAAATGATTTACCATGCACAAAGTGTAGTCAGAGGAATAGAAAGATGCTTGGTTGTGGTGGATATGCCATTTGGTTCTTATCAGGGAAATTCAAAAGAAGCGCTCAATTCTGCCATTCGCATCATGAAAGAAACCGGAGGTCATGCGGTAAAATTGGAAGGTGGTGAAGAGGTGGTAGAATCCGTTAAAAGAATTGTGAGTACAGGAATTCCTGTGATGGGGCATTTGGGCTTAACGCCGCAAAGTATATATAAATTTGGCACCTATACCGTGAGGGCTAAAGAAGAATTGGAAGCAGAAAAATTAAAAAAAGATGCTTTGTTTTTGCAAGAGGCGGGATGCTTTGCTATTGTACTCGAAAAAATCCCTGCAACGTTGGCAAAAATGGTGTCCGAAAGTTTGCATATTCCTACCATCGGCATAGGTGCAGGCGGGCAATGCGACGGTCAAGTTTTGGTAATGCACGATATGCTGGGCATCAATACAGAATTCAAGCCTCGTTTCCTTAGAAAATACTTGAATTTAAGCGAGCAAATTGATGGAGCTGTTAAACAATAAATTGCAGACATCAAATCTGGTGATTTTCCAAACGAAAATGAACAGTACTAATCTAACGCAATACTATTTTTCCTTAATACATTTGTTATACATTTAAAATAAAAACCAATGGATTTCTTAAAAACATTACAACTACAAAAACAAAACACTGGCGTTTCAACCGGAACGGTTTGGATAAAAACCAAAGCAGCAAACATTACTTCATTTTCACCAGTTGACGGACAAGAAATTGGATCGGTACAATCTGCAGATAAGAAAACATATGATGCCGTTGTAAAAAAAGCACAGGAAGCTTTTGAAGAATGGCGTTTGTGGCCAGCCCCTAAAAGAGGTGAAATCGTTCGTCAAATTGGCGATGAGTTGAGAAAATTCAAAGATCCATTGGGCCGATTGGTTAGTTATGAAATGGGTAAGAGTTTGCAGGAAGGATTGGGTGAAGTTCAAGAGATGATTGATATCTGTGATTTCGCAGTTGGTTTATCGCGTCAGTTGCATGGATTAACGATGCACAGCGAACGCCCAGGTCATAGAATGTATGAACAATATCATCCATTAGGAATCGTAGGTATCATTTCGGCATTTAATTTTCCAGTAGCCGTGTGGAGTTGGAACAGCATGCTCGCTTGGGTTTGCGGAGATGTAGCCATTTGGAAACCAAGTGAAAAAACACCTTTGTGCGGCATCGCTTGTCAGAAAATTATTCAACAGGTTTTTAAGAAAAACAATGTACCGGAAGGCGTTAGTTGTTTGGTGAGTGGCGGAAGAGAAGTTGGCGAATGGATGTCTAATGACACGCAAGTTGCTTTGGTATCTGCAACCGGCAGCACCAGAATGGGAAAAGCGGTGGCAGCAGCTGTAGGTCAGCGTTTGGGAAGAAGCTTATTGGAATTGGGTGGAAACAATGCCATCATCATCTCAAAAGAAGCAGACTTAAATATTGCCATGATTGCGGCAACATTTGGAGCGGTTGGAACAGCAGGACAGCGTTGTACCACAACAAGAAGATTAATCATACACGAAAAAATCTACAACAAGTTTAAAGACATGTTGGCGCATGCATACAAGCAATTGAAGATTGGCAACCCATTGAATGAAAAAAATCATGTTGGACCATTGATTGATACAGATGCAGTAAAAGCATACTTGGATGCAGTAGAAAAATGCAAGGCTGAAGGAGGTAAATTTATTGTTGAAGGTGGAGTGATGAAAGGCAAGGGATATGAAAGTGGTTGTTATGTAAAACCATGTATTGCAGAGGCGAAAAACAGTTTTGAAATTGTACAACACGAAACATTTGCGCCAATTTTATACATCATGAAATATAAAACCATGGAAGAAGCGATTGCCTTGCAAAACGGCGTGCCACAAGGGCTGTCTTCGTCTATCATCACCAGAAATTTACTCGAAGCGGAGCGATTCTTATCACATGCAGGAAGCGATTGTGGTATTGCCAATGTTAACATCGGAACATCAGGAGCAGAAATTGGCGGCGCATTTGGCGGTGAAAAAGAAACGGGTGGTGGTAGAGAAAGTGGCAGTGACGCATGGAAAGTGTATATGAGAAGACAAACCAACACCATCAACTATACAGATAAATTACCATTGGCACAGGGTATAAAATTTGATTTGTAAAAATTATTATAAAATAGATTTTCAACTTGCCGTCACAAAAACTAACGACTACTTTCACACAAATAAAAAAATATGCATAAAATCCTCTCTTTGTTATTATCAAGTGCAGTAATTAGCACTTCCCTACTGGCGCAAAGTGCCGAAGGATCTGAAAAAAAAGCCCCAAACAGCTGGCATTTGCTCGACAAAACAAGCACCGGTTTTAATGGAATCAGCCTAGATAAAGCCTATGCGTTTTTGAAAGAAAAAAATATTAAAAGCAAAAAAGTTTTGGTTGCAGTCATTGATAGTGGAATAGACACTTTACATGAAGACCTCAAGCCTGTTTTGTGGATAAATCCAAAAGAGATAGCCGGCAATGGAATTGATGATGACAAAAACGGTTATGTTGATGACATCCATGGTTGGAATTTCTTGGGTGGCAAGGACGGTAAAAATGTAAAAGAAGACAGTGATGAAGGCGCGAGAGTTTACCACAAGCTAAAACCAATCTGGGAAGGTAAAGTAGTTAATGAGCAAGACTCTATGAAAACTTCTGATTTAAATTCATATAAAACATACCTGAAAGCAAAAGAAAAAGTTGTTGGCGCAGTGGATGAAGCCGAAGTTGGATATCTAAATATGATTTACCCCAAATTTTTAGTCGGCGATTCTGTATTGAGAAAAGAACTGGGTAAAGAAGAATATACTGCTGTTGACTTACAAAGCAACAACACCACAAACACCGATGCGAAAATGGCAAAGGGTTTGATTTTAAGTATCAGTAAAGCGAACAACACTACAGATATCAGCAATGTGCAATTGTTGGATGAGATAGGAGGACAAATGAGAAAAGCTGCAGCAGCTAAAACGCCACCCCCTACCTACAGAAAAGATGTGGTTAAAGATGATGAAAGCAATCTCAACGACCGCAATTATGGCAACAACGATCTTATGGCTTCAACACCTTTTCATGGTACACATTGTTCCGGCATCATTGGTGCAGCCAGAAATAATGGAAAAGGAATTGATGGTATTGCAGACAATGTATCTATCATGATGTTGAGAGCAGTACCGGATGGAGATGAGCATGATAAAGACATTGCAAACGCAATCAGATATGCAGTTGACAATGGCGCAAAAATTATCAGCATGAGCTTTGGAAAATCATTTTCTCCCGAAAAAGCTTGGGTAGATGATGCATTTAAATATGCCGAGAAGAAAGGTGTTTTGCTTGTACATGCTGCAGGTAACGATTCAAAAAACATAGACACTTCAGATAATTTCCCCAATCCGGTGTTTGAAAATGGCACGGGAAGAGCCTCCAATGTAATTACAGTTGGCGCTAGTGGTGATGAGAAAAATGGTGGTTTGACTGCATCTTTTAGCAATTACGGCAAAAAAGAAGTGGATGTTTTTGCACCGGGCGTAAATATTTATTCTACCATTCCTGGTGGCAATACTTACGGCAATGCGAGTGGCACAAGCATGGCTTGTCCGGTTGTAGCAGGAATTGCCGCCTTATTGTTAGAACACTTCCCTACCCTTACACCTCAACAATTAAAATCTGTAATTGAAAAATCTGCAGTTGTTGGAACGGAGACGGTAAAGATTCCTGGTACAGATGAAAAAGTGATGTTGGCTGAGATTTGTAAGACAGGGGCTTTTGTTAATGCTTATGAAGCCGTAAAAATGGCACAAACCATTAAAACCATTAAGCCGGTATCGAAGAAAACGAAATAAATAAAATATTGAAATGAATATGAAAGCCGCATAAATGCGGCTTTTTTTTTAAATCTAGCAAGCCCCATTATTGAGTTTATTTCCTTTGATTGTAAATGACTTAAAACAACTTATTAAAGCAGGATTAGATGGAGATACAAAGGTTATAATTCATTGAATTTTAAATTAGTCCATAAATCTCTAGTATAATGCCGATGTGGTGTTTAGAACAATTTCATTGGACCATTAATTTATCCATTTGGTATTAATCATAGCGCAATCAAATCTAATTCTTAAAAGCAATTCTTTA
>Ga0114979_10002975_pt1 | contig 11379 bp, 12 predicted proteins | sample S_140625_EF_Meta_FD_87315 | JGI IMG/M metagenome (GOLD analysis project Ga0114979, IMG submission 87315) | Freshwater microbial communities from Lake Simoncouche, Canada to study carbon cycling - S_140625_EF_MetaG | ecosystem: Environmental > Aquatic > Freshwater > Lake | place: Lake... | reverse complement strand
GATGTGTGCGCCTTTGCCCCCACTGAGTTCGCGAATACGTGCTGCCACATCTTCGGTTTTGGCGTCTACGGCGTGCACACCCTGAGACGGGCCGTCCCAAGTGCTGCTGCCGCGTTGCACCGCGATCACGTTTGCGCCCGCTTGTGCAGCGAGTTGCACCGCCGCTTGGCCCACTTTGCCGTTCGCCCCCATCACTGCCACGGTTTGACCGCGTTGGGGCATGCCACTGCGGCGAAAACCTTCATACGCAGTGATGAAGGGCACGCCCACCGAACCCGCTTCTTCAAAGCTTAATTTTTTGGGCTTTTCGCGCAAGGCGGCTTCTGGTAAGACCAGCCACCCCGCATGCGAGCCATCGCGGGTGATGCCCACATCGCCGCCCGAGCCCCACACTTCTTTGCCCACCCAAGCGCTGGGGCCTTCCACCACCACGCCTGCAAAGTCGCGGCCGGGAGTGCGCGGAAACACCGCTTGCGGCATGATGCCCAAAGCCGCTTTCACGTCGCTGGGGTTCACGCCTGCGCTGCGCACGCGCACCAAGGCCTGACCCGCTTGCAAGGGGGGCGGCGATTGTTTTTCGACGGTGGGCGCCAGTTCGTTTGGCGAGGCGGCTTTGGCGTGGACGCGCACAGCGCGCAAATCATCTTGGTGAATCGACATGCGTTGTTTTTCCTTTGAGGTCTCAAGCGCGGCTGGGTAAGTTGAGCATGGCGCGGGCTTCGCGCGGGTTGGCCAGCTCGCCGCCTAGGTCGTGGATCAAGCGTTTGGCTTTGGTGACCAACTCGGCATTGCTTTTGGCCAACACGCCTTTTTCCAAGTAGATGTTGTCCTCCATGCCTACACGCACATGACCGCCTGCCAGCCAGGCTTGTGCCACGATGGGGAATTCAAAGCGGCCAATGCCAAAGGCCGACCAAATAGCGCCTGCTGGCAAAAGGCTGCGGGCATACAACAAGGTTTCGGGCGACGATGAAAAACCATACTTCACGCCCGTCACAAAAGTCCACATGCCCGGGCCGTCGAGCGTGCCATCAGCAATCAAATCGCGCGCCAAATGCATATCGCCCGAATCAAAAATTTCAAGCTCAGGCTTGACGCCTGCTTCACGCATGATTTGGGCCATGATGCGCACATTGCGTGGTGTGTTGATCACCACATCAGCCCCTGAGTTCATGGTGTTGAGGTCGAGCGAGCACACATCGGGCTTGAGCACGCGCACATGCTCCACCCGTTGCTCGGGCGGCACCAAGGTTGAGCCAGGGGCGGCCACGCGCGGGTCGTCCACACTCGGAATGAAGCGCCCGCCTGGCCCTGTGGTCAAGTTGATGATGAGCTCGGGGTTGGCGCGACGCACTTGGTCAAACACCTCGCGGTAGAGCTCTAGCGCCATGGAGGGCTTGCCCGTCTTGGGGTCGCGCACATGGATGTGTACCGCTGCTGCCCCCGCTTCGGCGGCTGCCAAACATTCGTCGGCAATTTGCGTGGGTGTGACGGGCAGGTGAGGGGTTTGGTCGGGCGTGGTGATGTTGCCAGTGACCGCGCAGGTGAGAAAGGTTTTTGAGCTCATAGGTGATTTTTCAATTCAAAGGTGACGTCCGCCATCGACGACGATGCGCGTGCCCGTGACATAGCGCATGGTGGTGGCGCAGGCTTGCACCACGGCCGCCACGTCGTCCACCGTGCCGATGCGGCGCAGCGGGATGGTGTTGGCCACTTTGTCATTGAAGTCCGCGCCACGTCCTGGCACAAAGGTGGAGTCCACCACGCCGGGTGAGACCGAGATGACGCGCACCTCAGGCGCAAAGGCTTTGGCCAGCGCGTCACCCACCACATCGATGCTGGCTTTGGACGCCGCATAGGCCAAATTGCTGCCCATGCCCGTGAAGGCGGCGATGGAGGAGATGTTGACGATCAAGCCGTCTGCGGATTTTTTGAGCAAGGGCATGAAGGCACGGATGGTGGCAAAGACCCCGCGGAAGTTGACTTTCAGCATGTCGTCAATCAAGTCGTCCGTCAAACCGTCCAAGTCAGCCGCGGGCACGGCCTTTGTGAAGCCCGCGCTGTTGATGAGGATGTGCACCACACCGCAATGCGAAGCCACTTGGTCGGCGACGGCTTGAAGGGATGCGCTGTCGGTGACTTGCGCTTTGAAGGTGAGGTGGCCTGAACCTGGCAAGCCGGCGGCTTTGTTGGCGGCTGCGTCGGGGGATTCAGTGTTGTAAATCAGCACACAGCGTGCGCCGAGTTTGGCTAAGCGGTGTGCGCAGGCTAGGCCAATGGCGCCAGTGCCGCCCATGATGACTGCGACACGGCCAGTCAAAGAGTCTGTAGGTTCAAAGTTAGAAGTCATGCGATGTGGTGGTTGGGGGAAGCGAAATCAATCAAGGAATCGGTGGGTGAGGGAAGGCCATCTCGCCGTCTGCAAGATGAAAGTCATGGGTGAGCGTGGCGTGGGCTTGGCCCTTCACCAGGTGCTCTTTGAAGTCGCCCACCAAAGGGGCGGTGACACCGAATACAGGATCGCTGGTGAGGTTCTCATCGCCATCGGCAAACACTTGGGTGATGAGCACTTTGTGGCCCGGTGACGACACCATAAAGTGCAAGTGGGCCGGCCGATTGGGGTGGCGCAGTTGCGCGCGCAACAAGTCGCCGCAGGGACCACCAGTGGGGACAGGGTAGCCCGCAGGGCGCACGGTGTTGAAGCAATACGCGCCGTGTGCATCGGTTTGAAAGCGCCCGCGCAGGTTCATGTTGTCTTGCGACTCGTCTTGGTTTTCGTACAGGCCGATCGGCGAGGCTTGCCACACATCCACCATGGCATTGGCCAGAGGCTGGCCGTGTTTGTCATACACCACGCCACGCACCTCCAGCGGCAAGCCTTGGGTGCTGCCACGGGCAATGTTGTCTCCCGCCTGGCAGATGGGGGCATTGGCACGCCAGAAGGGCCCGAGCAAGGCCGCATGTGAAACCGCTTCTTCTTCGGCGTGCGGGTCGTTGTGACGGGCGGGGTTGTTGAGCACCGCCACCAAAGTCGACACACCCAGCAAGTCGGCCGCCAAAATCACTTCGTTGGTTTTGGGCCCCGTGGCTTGCCCAATGTCGATGATGAATTTCACCGCACGCTCAAACTCTTCCTCAGTCACTTGCGTCTCCAAAATGAAAGCGTGCAAGTGCGTGGTGAGAGCTGTCATGAGCTCGCGCAAGCGGGCATCGGGCGTGCGCGACATGGCTTCAATGACCAGCGGCAAGACGGATTCGGGCGTGGTCGGCAGGGGGAGGTTGGCGGACGTCATAGTGCAGTTTGGGTTAGGCGCGACCAAGGATGCGCTGCGCGTTGCGGCTTTCGATGGCGGTCAGATCGCTCATGCTGAAGCCCATGGCCATCAGGCCTTTCACATGGTCGAGCGAGGTGCGGTAGGGGAAGTCGGTACCAAACACCACTTGCGACACATCCACCAAGTTGAGTAGCGACAGCAATGCACCGGGGTGCGAGGCTTGGGCCGTGTCGTAGAAAAAAGTGCGCAAGGTGGGCAACACTTGCTCGCTGGGCAGGATCTTGCCAAAGTTGGCATTGAGCTTGGGCAGCATGACCAAGCGCTCGACCAAGAAGGGCATGGTGCCACCCGCATGCGAGAAGATGAACTTGATGTCTTTGCAGCGCGTGGCCGTGCCGCTGAACAGCAAGCTGGTGATGGTGCGCGTGGTGTCAGTGGCAAATTCGATGGTCGAGCCAGGCACACCCTCTTGCAAGTTTTGGCAGCACTGGGTGTTGGAGGGGTGGGTGTAGACGATGAGTTTGCGGCGGTTGATCTCATCCATGATGGGCGCGAAGGCTTTGTCGCCCAACCATTTGCCGTCGTAACTGGTCAGCATGGCAATGCCATTGGCCTTGAGTACATCGCAGCTGTAGGCAATCTCGGCCAGGGCGCCGTCCACATCGAGCATGGGCAAGGTGGCAAAGAAGCCAAATTTCGTTGGGTTGTCTCGCGCGAGTTGGGCGCCGTATTCGTTGCTGATGCGGGCCATGCTGCGCATGGTGGCCACATCGCCAAAACCTGCGGCTGGTGTGGTGGGCGAAGTCAGCGTGTAAGTCACGCCGGCCTTGGCCATGTCGTCCAAGGTTTTGTTGATCGACCAGTTGCGGGCTGGGGGCTCGGCGAGCTTGCGTGTTTCGAGTTCTTTCAAATAGGCGGGGGCCCACACGTGGTGGTGCACATCCACCAAGGCGCGTTTGGCTTCTGCTGGCAGGGGGGCGTCTTTGGAGGTGGTCGCGCACGAGGGCAGCACAGTGGCTGCGGTGGCGGTGAGCAAGCCGGTTAAAAAACTACGGCGGGGCTGGCAGTGGTTGCAAGAACTGTCGGGGGTGGTGTGAAACATCGAAGCCTCCTGTTGAAACATGTTATTGGGTGAAGTCCACGCGGGTCGCTAACTTTTTATTCATCGCAATTTCATCGGCGATGACTTTGCCAAACTCTGCAGAGCTGGAACCTGCGGTGGCAAACCCCTGCTCGGCAAACGCCCGTTTGATCTCGGGGTCTTCCAGCAGCTTGTTGACTTCTGTGCGCATGCGGGCGACGTGTTCAGGGGGTGTGCCAGCGGGAAACCAAAAGCCGTACCAAGGGGTATAGACAAAACCTTTCACAGCAGCTTCGTCGATGGTGGGCACGTCAGGCAATTCGCTCCAGCGTTTGCGGGCGGTGATCCCCAAGGCTTTGAGCTTGCCCGCCTTGATCAAGGGCAAGACGGCAGTGGGTGCGCCAATCACAAAGTCAATGCGGCCCGCCACCAAATCATTGAGCGATTGACTGACGCCTTTGAATGGCACATGGGTCATCTTGACGTCGGCGCTGCTGGCTAAAAACTCGCCCGCAAAGTGCATCACGTTGCCCACGCCGCCAGAGCCGAAGGTGTATTTGCCAGGGTTGGCTTTGGCATCGGCCAACAACTCTTTCAAGTTCTTCACGGGCAGGTCAGGCCTTGCGGCCACCACAAAGCCCACGCTGTTGGCCACCAAGGTGATGGGTACGAAATCTTTGAGGGGGTCGTAGGGCAAGCTGGCCGACACCACAGGCAAGCTGGCGTGGCTCGAGGAGGTGTTGAGCAGGGTGTAGCCATCGGGCGCTGACTTGGCCACCAAGTCAGTGCCAATCGCGCCGCCCGCGCCTGCGCGGTTGTCAATCACGATAGGTTGCCCCAAACTTTGCGTCAAGCGGGGGATCAGGGTGCGTCCGATGAAATCCATTGGCCCGCCCGCCGCGTAAGGCACCACCATTTTGATGGGATGGCTAGGGTAGTCGCGCGTCGCATGGGTTTGCGCCAAGCTAGGCCATGTGCACACGCACACCGCGAGTGAGGCAAGTGTTTTCAGTAATTTCATGCCGTCCCTTTTTTGTCCAAACCTTGTTTGACGCGCTCTGGCGTGAGTGGCAATCTGCGAAAGCGCACGCCCGTGGCATCAAACACCGCATTGGCCAAGGCGGCACTGGTGGGGCCTTGGGACGCCTCGCCTGTGCCTAAGAATGGCGCACCTGGACGATTGATCAGCACCACCTCCACGGGGGGTGTTTCTGAGAAAGTGAGGATGGGGTAGCTGGTCCAGTCGGTTGACAAAACTTGTGTGTCATCAAATTTCACTTCTTCTTTCAAGGACCAGCTCAATGATTGAATCAAGCCGCCTTCAATCTGATTGCTCACGCCATCCGGGTTGACGATGTGCCCCGAATCTGCAGAAGCGACAGCGCGCAACACGCGAATGCGCCCATTGCGTGGATTGACTTCCACTTCCAAGGCCACGGCGCAGTAGCCGGCAATGTTTTTGTAACGCGCAAAACCAATGCCGCGACCTCGGTTGGGTGTTTTCTTCCAGCTGTTCCAGCCAAATTTATCGGCTGCTTTTTGCAAGGTGTCGCGGGCGCGTTCGTCTTTGAGGAAACGCAGTCGGTAGGTGAGTGGATCCATGTTGGCAGCCAAGGCCAACTCATCCATGAAGGACTCAATCGCAAACACGTTGCCATAAGCGCCCAAACCACGGGTAGAGGACACCCGCAAGGGCATGTCGGTGATGAAGTGCGTGCGCACCTGATGACCTGCAAAGTCATACAAGGCGATGCCATTGCGATCGGCCGCAAAGTTGGGCGGCCCCCCATTGATAGGCAAGGGTTGTGTAAATGGTTTTTCTAAATAGCGCGCAGACAACAAGTTGCCGGGTTCACCACTTGGACGTGTCCCATGTGGGGTGGACCAAATTTGCAGGTCCCAGTCCAGCACATGGCCATTGGCATCGACACCCGCTTTGGTTTGAATCACCATGGCCGAGCCGTAAGGCTCCCACTTGTGCTCTTGCTCGCGCGTGTATTGCAAGTGCACGGGCTTGCCTGGCACCGCCATGGCAAGCAGGGCTGCATCGGCAGCGGCATCGTCGGCCATGTTGTGGCCATAGCAACCCGCGCCTTGCATGTGTTGGCATCGCACCTTGCTGGGCTCAAGACCTAGCATTTTGGCTATGGCCAGGCTGGTTTCAAACACCGATTGGCTGTGTGTTTGAATCAACATCACGCCGTCAGCCCCCATCGTCGCAATGGCGGCTGAGGTGCCGATGGATGCATGCATGTGATACGGCCGATAGTAGGTCGCTTCAATGGTTTTGGCTGGGGCTTCACCGCCGGTGCGCGGTTGGACTTTGGTCTCGATGATGCGGTTAGGCTTGGTTTGGCGCAACCAATCAAAAATGCCTTCATGGGTGGGCAGCTTTTTCTCGACTTGCCATTTGGCCGATGCATTCAGGGTGTTGGCGGCAGCAACGGCTTGCTCCTCACGTTGCGCGATGACGCCTAAGAAACTACCATCGCGCACCACCTTGACAACGCCAGGCATTTTTTGCGCCGCGCTGAGATTGACCGACAACAACTTGGCGGCATAAGTGGGGGGGCGCACCAAGTGTCCAAACAGCATGCCGGTGGGCCGATGCTCTTGCACGAACACCGCGTCACCCAAAATTTTGGCGGGCAGGTCCGTGCGCGGCACCGACTGTCCGATGTAGCGGTGTTGTTCGGCAGACTTAGGCTTGACGAGGCCTGTGGCCTCGCGGTCGAGCGCAGCCCCGACCACCAAGTCCCAATAAGTGACGTGCGTGTCGTTCTGGGCTGATATTTTTCCATCGCGCACCGAGAGAGCGGTCAGCGGTTGCTTGAGTTTGTCTGCCGCGAGTCCTAGCAAAATTGAACGCACTTCGGCAGATGCAAATTGCACGGCCGTGGCGCAATTGGGCATCGAGAACGAGCCTGCAGTCACGCCTTCGTCGGGCACCAAAGCGGTGTCACCAGAAATGACCTGGACACGAGCGATGTCGATGTCCAACTCATCCGCGCAAACTTGTGTGACCGCCGTCAAAATACCTTGGCCTAATTCAACTTTACCGACCATCAGCGTGACTGTTTGATTGGCATTGATGCGCAACCATGCGCTCAGTTTGCGGTTGTTGTTCAGATCGCCGGGAAGGCGCGGTTGGGTGGCGCCGGCTTGGGATAAAGCGTTTTCAAGCGGGATGGCAAATGCCAATGACAGATACCCAGTGGTTTTCAAAAAACCACGGCGGCTGGTGAACAGATGTTTTTGCATGATCAAGCCTCCTTCGCCGCGCGCAGGACGGCACGAACAATGCGGTTGTGTGCGCCGCATCGGCACAAATTACCATCGAGCGCGGTGCGCACTTCAGCATCTGTGGGGCGTGGGTTGCGATCCAGCAAAGCTTGGGCCTGAACAATCATGCCCGACGTGCAGTAGCCGCATTGCGCGGCTTGTTCGTCGATGAATGCTTGCTGGAGGCGGCTCGGCTTGTTGCCTTCTTTCATGCCAGCCACTGTGGTGACGCTTCTTCCAGCAACGCTAGAGACTTGAGCCACGCAGGACTTCACTGGGTTGCCATCCACCATCACCAGACAGGCGTTGCACTGGGCTTTGCCACATCCAAACTTTGGCCCGTTGATTTGAAGGTCATTGGCCAGCACATTTAAAAGTGATGTGGTGTTCGGGGCAGAACTGCGGATAGCTTGGCCGTTGAGTTTGAACTGAACCATGCAACACTCCTAGGGATAACTGAGATGGCCGCATCCTATCGATTGCCTGCTGGCTTTTGAGTCACCATGGCTACACGATGACGGGTGCCTAGTAGTAACCCGAATTTAAGGCGCTGCGAATTGCTCCGTGCCCACAATGCCAATCTTGGTCAAGCCTTGACGCTGGGCACTGGCGAGCACACCAGCCACGGCTTCGTACTTGGCTTTGCCTTGGGCTTTGATGTGCAACTCTGGCTGTGGCTCTTGGGCTCTGGCCTGTTGCAGCAAGGCCTCGAGTGCGGCGCGGTCGGCCACGGGCTTGCCGTTCCAGTTGACCACGCTGCGCGCGTCCACTTCAATACGCACCACATTGGGTTTCTTGGTTTGCGGCGTCGCACTTTGCGGCATGTCAAGGTTGACCGAATGCAACTGCACGGGAATGGTGATGATCAGCATGATCAGCAACACCAACATCACGTCAATCAGCGGCGTGGTGTTGATGTCCATCATCACGTCGGGTTCGTCTTGCGTTTGCAGGTTGATCGCCATGCTCATTTCCCCTGCGGATCGGTGACAAACCGCACTTTGGTCAAGCCCGCCATTTGCGCGGCATAGAGCACGCGACCCACGGCTTCAAAGTCAGCTTGGGCATCGCCGCGAATTTGCACTTCGGGCTGCGGTTTTTTGTCGGCAAATTTTTTCAGCTGCTCGATCAGCTGGGTATGGCTGCGCACGGGGGCGTCATACAAATAGGCTTGGCCTTTGGCGTTGACCGACAAAATGATGTTGTCAGGCTTGGTTTCGCGGGGTTGCTGCACCTCTTGCGGCAGCGCCACTTTGACCGAGGTGGTCACCACCGGAATGGTGATGAGAAAGATGATGAGCAACACCAACATCACGTCCACCAAGGGCGTGGTGTTGATGGTGGTCAGCAACTCTTCATCGCCCTCATTGGGGCCGAGGTTCATGGCCATGGCTTACTTTGGCGCCGAGCCTGAGTCGACAGAACCCAGCAGCACCGCATGCAAGTCCGCGCCAAAGGCATGCACTTCTTCCATGGCCACTTTGTTGCGACGCACCAACCAGTTGTAGCCCAGCACCGCAGGCACTGCCACCGCCAAGCCAATGGCTGTCATGATGAGCGACTCACCCACAGGCCCCGCCACCTTGTCGATGCTGGCTTGACCCGACATGCCAATCTTCACCAGCGCGTTGTAAATGCCCCAGACCGTGCCAAATAAACCCACGAATGGGGCCGTCGAGCCCACGGTGGCTAACACCGCCAAGCCATCTTGCATGCGGCTTTGCACATTGTTCATGGCGCGTTGGATGCTCAGGGTCACCCAGTCGTTGAAGTTGATGTTGCCCAGCAGGCCCGTGTGTTTGCCCGCGCTCTCTAAACCCTTTTCAGCGATGAAGCGAAACGGGCTGTCGGCCTCTAAGCCATCTGCGCCTTGGCGCACATCGCCGGCTTTCCAAAAGTTGTCTTGCGCGGTTTTGGCAAAGCGCAACACGCGGCTTTGTTCGGCCAGCTTGGTGAAGATCACATACCAACTCGCCATGCTCATGAGCACCAAAATCAACAGCGTGGCCTTGGCCACCACGTCGCCTTGGGCCCACAGGGCAGACAAGCCATAGGGGTTGTCTGCGACTTCTTCAGCCCAGGCGCTGGCCGTGCAGGCGAGCAAGGAAATGGCGGCAGCGGCGCGGGTCAGGGTAGGTTGCAACATAGGGGTGTCCTTTGGAGTGTGTGGGCGCTTATTCCAAGCGCCAGGTGTATTTGATGTTGGCCCAGCTTTGCTCGGGTTTGCCGTCCACGGTGCCTGGGCGGAATTGGCACTTCGACAAGGCGTTGCGGGCGGCTTCGTCCAAGCGGGCAAAGCCTGACGATTTTTCAATGTCGGCTTGCATGACTTTGCCATCCACACCGATCAAAAACTTCAGTGTCACCGTGCCCTCTTCTTCCATCCGACGCGACGCGCTGGGGTAGTCAGGCTTGGCGCAACTGGCACCAGCTTGAATCACCGCGCCCGTGCGAATGACGGGCGCTGCGGGGGGAGCAGGTGCGGGCGTTGGCGCAGACACGGGGGGCGCCACGGGTTGGGTGATGGCGGGTGCGGTGCTGGTTGGCGCAGGAGGGGGTGGCGCCAGAGTGGGCGTTTGAGGTGGCGGTGGCGTTTTGGGCGAAGGCTCTGGCGGTGGAGCGGGTGGTGGTGGCGCCTCAGTCAACAACACGGCTTCGACCGTGTTTTCGGCCATCCGCACCACGTTGCGGGCTAAGCCCGAAGAGATGGCCCACAACAACAAGCCATGCAACAGCACCACCAGACCGATCCCTAAGAGGTGCTTGCGGGGCGAGCGTTGCCGCTCAGCATAAGAAATAGGCGAATGAGACAAGCGAGGGTAGGCGAAAAGTTTCGCCGATTCTAGATGGGCTGCATGTCAGCCCGATGGCAGCTGTGCGGTCAGCCGCTGAGACTTGGTTCAGCGGTCGTCTGGCAGCGCCTGCGTCTTAGACCTGCTTCATGCCGCCTTTGACTTTGCCACCGCGCTCAATTTCGAGCTCGCCGTAGGTGACATCGCCAGAGACCTTGCCCGTGTTGCGCACAATGAGCACGTTTTTGCTGGTGATGGATTCGTTCAATTCGCCCTTGACGTCAATGAAGTCAGCGGAGGTTTTGCCAGTGACCACACCCGATGCGCCGATCAAGACATCTTTGGCCGTCAACTCACCTTCGACCGTGCCAGAAATGACGGCTTGGTTAGGCGCATTGATCGAGCCCTTGAATACCACGCCACTGCCAATGAAGATGCTTTTGTCTTTGGTGCCTTCGCTCATGGTCGAATCTTTCAAAAATGACGATGCCTGATAGTTTATATTGCTATTTCAAATTTTCGCAATTTCATATGCCTTTTGAGGTGTGTGTTGTGGTCTGTCAACTCATTGAGGAAATACCGAGCTATGAAAGTCGTTCTCGTTGCGAACCCCAAAGGGGGTGCTGGTAAATCCACCTTGGCGACCAATGTGGCGGGCTATTTTGCGTCGCGCGGGCATCAGGTGATGTTGGGTGATGCGGATGTTCAGCAATCGTCCAAGTTTTGGCTGGCTCAGCGTCCTCGCACTTTGCCACCCATTGCCACCTGGGAATTGGAGGTGGGCGAGGTTCCGACCGCCAAGCCACCCAAGGGGACAACCCACGTCGTGATTGACACCCCTGCCGGCTTGCACGGCCAAGCCCTGAAAGCCTTGGTGCAACGCGCTGACAAGGTCATCGTGCCGTTGATGCCTGGGGTATTTGACATGCAAGCCACCCATGCTTTTTTG
>Ga0114979_10002974_pt1 | contig 11384 bp, 8 predicted proteins | sample S_140625_EF_Meta_FD_87315 | JGI IMG/M metagenome (GOLD analysis project Ga0114979, IMG submission 87315) | Freshwater microbial communities from Lake Simoncouche, Canada to study carbon cycling - S_140625_EF_MetaG | ecosystem: Environmental > Aquatic > Freshwater > Lake | place: Lake... | reverse complement strand
GGGACAATAAATTTTTCAGGCAAAACGATTGGGGTTGCTTTGTCCTGAATGTAATCGGGTGTTTCTTCATCCGGGCCCACAATTACATATACATTTCCGGTGGCGTCCATGCGAGCGGTTCTGCCGTTTCGATGCGTAAACGAAGCTTCGGTGTGAGGGATGTGGTAATGTACAACACTTCGGATGTTTAAAATATCTAAACCTCTGCTAGCTAAATCGGTAGTTATCAGAATGTTAGAAGTTCCATTTTTAAATTTACATAAAGCGGTTTCTCTGTCAATTTGTTCCATTCCGCCATGATAAAAAACCGATAATATTCCTTTGTCTCCAAGTAATTCGTGAGTTCTTTCAACAGCATCACGATGGTTGCAAAAAACGATCGTAGAAGTGTCTTTCAATGAGCAAAGAAGAATGAAAAGGGTATCAATTTTGTCTTTATCAATAGATTGTAAAGTGTTGATTCTTAGTTCATCGGAATTAATTTTTTCATCAGACAAGCAATTGATAACATGAGCGGAATTCATATTCACATAATCAGGCAGCGTAATCGCTTGTGTTGCAGAGGTTAATATTTTGCGTTTAACGCCCGTTAATTTAGAAAGGATGAATTCCATTTCTGCTTGGAAATCCAATTCCAAAATTTTATCAAATTCATCAAGAACTAAGAAATGTATTTGGGCTGTGTTGATGTTTCCTCTGCGAATGTGATCGGCCATTCTTCCGGCTGTTGCAATGATGATAGCAGGTGGTTCGATCAAATTATTTTCTTCGATTTCTCTTTTATGGCCGCCATAGCAGCAGCTGATTTTACAACCTGGACGGATTTGTTTGATTACAGATTCAATTTGTAAGGCTAATTCTCGCGAAGGCGACATGATCAAACCTTGAGGATGTGGATTTTGAATGTCTATGGATTGAATCAACGGTATTAAAAAAGCCAGTGTTTTTCCAGAACCTGTATTTGAAAGTAAAATTATTTCATTGTGATCCGCAAAAGATTGTTGAACTTCCAATTGCATTGGATTTAAAGAACTGAAATGTAAGTTTTCTAAAATGGTTTCGGTATGCATCAACATATTGCTCATATTGCAAAAGTAGTTTTTATAATTCAAGGAGAAATTAAAATCTTATTTCTGCTAAACACCAAGTCCAATGCGTATTTCAAATTTCTTTTACTTTCCTATAATTAATATTATGTTAAGTAAAGTATTTGGGATTTGAAAGTGTTGTTTGTTATTGAACATTCATACCTACTGTTCTGTTTATACATTGTTTATTTTGTAAAACCTATATTGTTGGCAATAAAAAAGCCACCCTATTTGTGGTGGCTTTTATTATTAAAAAATCATGGAGCATTATGCTGTTGGTTCTGACGGCTCATCTGTTGACTCTGTTTCCTGATCTGGAGTTGTTGAATCCTCCGAACTGTTTTCTAAGTCTTCTAATGTATTTTCGATTGTCGTTTCTGCATCCTGGATTTCTTCTTCCATTTCATCCAATTGTGTTATGGCTGCAATTTGATCGCCTTCGTCAACTTTAATCAATTTTACACCTTGTGTTGCTCTTCCCAATTCGCTGATGGCTTTAACCGACATTCTTATGGTGACCCCGCTTACACAAGTAATCATTAAATCTTCTTGTTCGGTTACTGCTAATAAGCCTACTAAACTGCCCGTTTTATCTGTTACATTGATGGTTTTTACGCCTTTACCGCCTCTGTTGGTTATTCTGTAGTTGGCTTCTCCGGTTTCCGGATCGTCTAATTTTGTTCGTTTACCGTACCCTTTTTCACTTACCACCAATACGGTTTTAGATTTATCTTCTTTATTTACGCAAATCATTCCAACTACTTCATCATTTTTTTCGTCTACTTCTATTCCATAAACTCCAATTCCGCCTCTTCCGGTACTTCTAACAGCCTTTTCAGGGAAGCGAATGGCTCTGCCACTTCTAACGGCCATCATAATTTCGCAGTTGCCGTCGGTCATTTCTGCAGCTATCAATTGATCGCCCTCTAAAATGTTGATGGCATTGATACCGTTTTGACGTGGTCGGCTAAAATCTTTTAAATCTGTTTTCTTGATGATGCCTTGCTTGGTACACAACACTATAAAGTGGTTGTTTACGTATTCCTCATCATCGAAATTTTTAACGTCGATAATCGCTCTAACTTTATCATCCTGAGGTATTTGTATCATATTCTGAAGTGCTCTTCCTTTGCTGGTTTTGTCGCCTTCAGGTATTTGATACACTTTTAGCCAGAAGCATCTGCCTTTTTCGGTGAAGAACATTAACGTATGGTGGGTTGATGCTACAAACAAATGTTCGATATAATCTTCTTGTCGGGTGCTGCTGCCTTTTGCGCCGCGACCGCCTCTTCTTTGCTGGCGATATTCTGTTGCGGAAGTTCTTTTAATATAACCCAAATGAGAAATGGTTACCACCACATCTTCTTCCTCAATCAAATCGAGCATATCAATTTCGTCATCAGCATACACGATTTCTGATTTTCTTTCGTCGCCAAATTTTGCTTTAACCTCCATTAATTCGGTCTTGATGATTTCGAATCGCAAGTCCTGGTTAGCTAAAATTTCTTGTAAGCGAGCAATCAAAGCCATAATTTCTGCGTGTTCCTCTCTGATTTTATCGATTTCCATTCCGGTTAAGCGCTGCAATCTGAGTTCCAAGACAGCTTTTGCTTGGATGTCGCTCATGCCAAAAGAATTTTTTAACCCTTCGTGAGCGATGTTTGGTGTGGAGCTTTCTCTGATCAATTTGATTACGGCGTCTAAATTGTCTAGCGCGATAATATACCCTTCTAAAATATGTGCTCTTTCCTGTGCCTTTCTGAGTTCGTATTTCGTTCTTCTAACCACCACCTCATGTCTAAATTCAATAAACTCTGAGATGAGGTCTTTGATGTTTAGTTGTCTTGGTCTGCCCTTTACCAAGGCAACATTGTTGATTCCGTAAGAAGTTTGTAGTTCTGAGTATTTGTACAATTGATTGATAATCACTTGTGCAACTGCATCTTTCTTTAATTCTACTACAATACGAGTTCCTTCTTTATTGTTGCTTTCATTGTTTACATCGCTGATACCTTCAATGACTTTATCGTTTATGAGTTCGCCAATTTTTTGGGTTAGCGTATCTCGATTGACTTGATAAGGAATTTCAGTAATGACAATTTTTTCTCTCCCTCTGGCATCTGTTTCAACTGCCGTTTTTCCTCTCAAAACCACTTTTCCTCTTCCTGTAAAAAGAGCAGTTTTTACTCCTTCGTATCCATAAATGATCCCTCCGGTTGGAAAATCTGGCGCTTTTACGTGTTTGATCAGCTCGTCTAAGCTGATTTCATTGTCTTCAATATAGGCAATGCAACCATCGATGACTTCATTCAAATTATGAGGCATCATGTTGGTTGCCATACCTACGGCAATACCGCTACTTCCATTCAATAACAATTGTGGTATTCGGGTAGGTAAAACGGTTGGTTCTTGTAATGAGTCATCAAAATTGTATTGATAATCGACAGTTTCTTTGTCGATATCTTCCATCATGGCTTCTGCAAACTTTTGCATTCTAACCTCGGTATAACGCATCGCAGCTGGTGGGTCGCCATCCTGACTACCAAAATTACCTTGTCCGTCAATCATGGTATAACGCATCGACCAGTCTTGCGCCATGCGAACCATCGTGTCGTAAATTGAAGCATCACCGTGTGGGTGATATTTACCCATTACTTCTCCAACAATACGCGCTGATTTTTTATAAGGTTTGTTACTGCTGTTTCCCAATTCATTCATTCCGTAAAGCACTCTTCTATGTACAGGCTTTAATCCATCTCTTACATCTGGCAATGCTCTTCCAACAATCACACTCATCGAATAATCGATGTAGGAAGTTTTCATTTGCTCTTCAATATTTACCGGAATTATTTTTCCTCGGTTGTTGGGGTTTGAACCCTCAAAATTTTCCTGATTTTCCATATTATTTTATAGTACACAAATGTAATTCATTAAGCGGGCTTTTCATGCAAATGACAGCTCGTTTTTACTGCTGTTTTTGCACATTTAATGGTTTATTGTGGACAAGTTTTTCAGAAAAAACATTCTATTTTTTTGAAGTCAAAACTTTGGCAAAGTTGCACCAACATTATATCTTGCCGCATCTAATATTTTCATTAAAATTTAATTGTTGTGAAAAAGATATTATTGTTTGGAGCTGGCAAGTCTGCAACCGTGCTAATTGATTATTTAATCGGGCAAGCTCCAGAATTTAATTGGGAAGTTTGTGTGGCGGATGCTAACCTTACTTTGATAGAAAAGAAAACCCAAAATAGGCCGCATTCTGTTTCTGTAGCGATCGATGTCGCTGATGAAAATCTTAGGAAGGCGCTTATCGAATCTGCTGATATTGTTATTTCGATGATGCCACCAGCTTTACATATTTTGATCGCGGTTGATTGTTTGGCTTTTGGAAAACATTTGCTTACTGCATCTTACGCGGATGATCAAATTCTGGCATTACAACCTCAATTGGAAGTAAAAGGAATATTGTTTTTATGCGAAATGGGATTGGATCCAGGAATAGATCACATGAGTGCCATGAAAATCATTGATGAAATACATGAAAAAGGTGGTTCTGTAACTTCTTTTAAAAGTCATTGTGGTGGATTGGTGGCTCCTGTCTCAGACGATAATCCCTGGCATTACAAAATCAGTTGGAACCCCAGGAATGTAGTGTTGGCGGGCAAAGCCGGTGCGATTTATAAAAAAGATGGCTTAGAAATTAACGAAAGTTATAATAGCCTTTTTAATCCGCATAACATTATCCAAGCTGCATTGGGAGATGCCGGACAACTCAGTTATTATCCCAATCGAAACAGTATCCCATATATCGAACTCTATCATCTTACTCATGCGGATACTTTTATAAGAACCACTTTGCGCCATCCCGAGTTTTTACAGGGATGGAATTCAATTGTGAACTTAGGACTCACAGATGAAACGCCTGCATATCAAACAGATGGCATGTCTTTAAAAGAATTTTACAACATGCATTTCGCTGAAAAAAACATCGATTGGCAATCTTTTATTTTAACATTATCTGATGCGGCATTGTTTCAAAAGCAAATGGAATTTTTGGGTTTGGAAGATGCTGAAACGTTTATCAATAAAGGCTTTTGCAGTGCAGCAACTGTGTTGCAATTTGTTTTAGAAACAAAACTGGTGTTGAATGAAACAGATTTAGACATGGTGGTGATGTTGCATGAAATAGAATATTTACTTGAAAATAAACTGCATACTATCAATAGTTATTTGGTTGTAAAAGGAAAGAATCAACTGCAAACGGCAATGGCGGCAACAGTGGGATTGCCTTTGGGCATTGCTGCAAAAATGATTTTAAACGGAGAAATAAACCTCAAAGGGGTGCACATACCAGTGCTAAAAGAAATTTACCAGCCTGTTTTATCAGAACTGGTAAATTGGGGAATTGCTTTTGAGGAAAATCAATTTTAGTATTGTTCTAAAGACGTAAAATTAGTTGGCAAAAGATGTGGTAAGCGATGCTGTGAAACCATAAGATGCAGGTACAAATCTACAAATTCCACCTACGCAAAATAAGCCGGCTCTTTGTTTACCAAAGCCCAAACTAAATCTGGTTGCGTTTTTGGTGACGCTCGCCCCAAAATTATAGTAATGATTCTTGGTTTTTCCGTAGTTAAATAAATCACTCGCATAAAACGCATAAGGGCCTGATAAGGACAATTCCGCCAATGCTGATGCCCAGCTGCCTTGGTCGTTTTGGGTTGATAAATGTTCTGCTTTAAATCGGATTGATTTTTTCGGTGCAAATTTATAGAGCCCGCCTATTGCAACTACATAAGCATTTACATCTTCACTTGACACGGCTTGTATTACTGAGGAATTATAGAAAATTTGTTGTAATCCGATGGTAATTTCCATTTTCTTGCTCAATTTTTTCTTTATTTCCATGTTGATGTCGCGGTAATATTTCTCATCCCCAATTCCGAAAATATTGTTGCTGTCTTTTAATGATCCAAATAAAGAGGCGTTAAAAGATAATTTAGTGCCGTATTTACCACCGAGTGCCGTTCCTGATTTGAACGTGTAAAAAAGATCCGTTTGAAAACCCGACTCTCCTTTTCCTTGTGCGGCATAAACATAAATATTGCTGGTGAGATAGTCGTGTTGTTTTGTTAAGGCAGGAAGATAATTAACTGGAGCCAATGAGCCGAACTCAACATCGCGCTCGCTGATGAAATTCATGTTGTAGATGCCGCGATAAGTTGCGGTTACACCAAAATTGTTTTTAGTGTAGGCTGCATCCAATTGAAATGCCTTTCCTTTTTCGAAACTTAAATTATTCAATAAGTTAGGGTCTTTGCTTTTATCTACATATTCGGTTGAGATAGATAAATCATTTGTGCTGATGTCTAATCGACCTGCATAAGCATTTATTGTAGATGGGAAATTATCAATCGCGCCAGTATATTCCTCAAATTTACTTACATAACTTCCTCCTAATAAAATACTTAATCCATTTTCTTTCTCTTTTAATTTCAATAAGGAATTGATGTTGACTTCAGCATCTACTCCCCTGCTAACCGTGTTGGCGTATTCAAACAGTTTTCTTGGTCTTCCGTATATTACTTTTAATTTCAAGAAATCTGTTGGTTCCACGTGTATATCAAATCCTTCGTGTGCATTATTTATCCCGATTTGTCTGTTTTCAAATGCCCTGAAAATCAAACCGCTACCAAATTGTTCGTAGAAGTCTCCAACTTGTACAGAGAATTTATTATCAGTGTATTTGAAGTATTTATTTACGATTTTAGATTGGTTGGATGTGGGTATAGGAAAGAATCCTAAAATTGATGGCAAATAACTTTCAAACTGAATGCCTGCTGAAAACTTGCTAAAATTGTAATCCAATTTTAAAAAACTATTCGATCCAATTTTGTCTTGTGGCATGAATGCTCCGATTTTATCATCCTGCATATAAGACTGGGTGTAATTTTCAAAACTGCCATTAAAATGACCTTTGATGTAATTATTGATGGATTGTGCCTCGGTGTTTTGCTGAATACCAATAATCATCAGAAATGCAATGATGCAATGCGTTGTTGTAAGTTTCATAAATAGAATGCAGTTTGATTTAACATGCAAATCGTTTTAGCAGTGTATTGATGCGCTTATTGATGTGCTGTTGTGAATTGAAATTTAAATTAAAGATTTTTTATGGCTTCGAATAGATTGTCCTCTTCACCTGCAATATAGCCAGTATGACGATATACGATTTTATTGTCTTTAATGATTATTACATGTGGGACATCGGTAATATTCAGTGATCTTTTTAATTCGCTGTTGATGTCCATTAAAACATCAAAAACCCATCCTTTACCTTTAATGAAGGGTTTTACTCTTTGGGCTGTTCTCGAATCATCTACAGAAACACCATAAAATTTGAATGGTTTAATGGCTTGTTTTTCTTCAAAAACATCGTTAATTATTTCCAGTTCATTGATGCATGGAATACACCAAGTCGCCCAAAAGGACAATACAACCATGGTGTCTTTGCTGTTAGCTGCCAATTCGGAGATATCAATTGTTTTTCCGGAGGTAGATTTTAATTTTATTGAAGCGAAACTTTCTTGCGAAAATGCAGTTTCAGAAACCAATAGCATCATCAATGCTGCGATGATTAACTTACTCATAATTTTATTTTTCACGAAGTACTGAAATTTTACTTTAATAAATTGTTTTTTTAAAAACATTTCTTACTTTCATCACCTAAAATTTAAAAAATGAAAAAAATATTTCTTTGTGCTTCTCTTTTAGCAGGATTGGCTGCATTTACATCATCTTGCAGTAAAAACAATCCAAATGGTGGTGAGACAAATTCTGCAGACAGCATTTTTGTTTCTCTTTCTTCAAACACAGTTGAATACAACAATTTCGATTACGTGGCCGTTAGTGTTAAAGATAAAAATGGCAACGACATTACCAGCAGTTGCAGCATCTTGCTAAACAACACTACTGCAATAAACAGCAAATATGTTCCTTCAGGCTTGGGTTCTTTCCAAATTAAAGCAAGAAAAGGAAGTCAACCTTCAAACATTAAAACATTAACGGTAGTTCCAAAAACAAATTCTCCATTTACACAAAAATTATTGGTTGAAGATGTTACGGGTGCATGGTGCGGATATTGCCCAAGAGTTGCTTATACTTTGGAGCAATATAAAGCTACCCATCCAAACTGCATCACAACAGCTGTTCATGGCGGCGGCGGTGGAGATCCATACAAATTCCAATATTACACCAACTATAACACACAATTTGGTATTGCAGGATATCCTACTGCAATTTTGAATCGCAAGTCTGAGTGGACAGAAGAAAATGCTGAATTAGATGCACAATTGGCAAACTGGGCTCCATTGGGCTTGGCTATCAGTAGTACCGTAAGCGGTACCAATGTTACCGGTTCTGTAAAAGTAAAGTTCAATGTGAACACTGAAAAAGCAATGAAAATTGTTATTGCATTGGTTGAAAATGGGTTGGTTTATCCTCAAGTAAACTACTACTCTCCACAGTATGGTGCAACACCTTATTTGTATGGTGGAGTTAGTCCGATCAATGATTTTGTACACAATGGTGTGGTTAGAAAAACAGCTACCAATTTATTTGGAGATGCTATCCCAGCTACTGCTCAAACCAAAAACAATGAATATGAGGTTCCATTCACGATGTCATTGTCTGGAAATACATCAGGTGGTACTTTCACTGCTATTCCTGCAAACTGTGCAATTGTTGCTTTTGTAGTTGATGGTTCTACTTTAAACAAAGGAGCTTACAATGTACAATATGCACCTGTAGGTTCAGTTAAAAACTACGATTAATTAATTCTTCATAAACAAAGTAAAAAGCCAGTACAAATTGTGCTGGCTTTTTTTATGCAAGCATTTGAATGATTTCGGCCATTCCTTCTGTTGCAGTTTTTTGAATGGGAACGACGTTTTGGATGTGATGTGTAGGAGGTATCTTTTTGTCGATAATGTATTTGAGTGTTTCATCTTTTACATAATCAACCAATCCTGCGGCAGGATACACTTGAAGCGAAGTGCCAATCAGGAGAAAGATGTCTGCGGTATGCATGATTTGAGCGGCTATCTCAATCATCGGTACTGGTTCATTAAACCATACAATATCCGGCCTTAGCTGATGCCCTTCAGCAGATAAATCGCCCATTTTGATGTTGCCTCTGATTTCGCTGACAAGATTTGGATTGTTGGAGCAGCGCATTTTTAATATTTCTCCATGTAGGTGAAGCACATTGGTCGAACCGGCTCTTTCGTGTAAGTCGTCGATGTTTTGTGTGATGATAGTAACCTTGTAATGATCTTCTAATTTTACCAGGCCAAAATGTGCTTCATTGGGATTGGCATTTATGATATCCGCTCGTCTTTGGTTGTAAAAATCTAAAACCAATTGTGGATTATTTCTAAAAGCTGCAGGTGTGGCAACTTCTTCAATGTTATGTCCCATCCAGAGTCCATCTGCATCTCTGAAAGTTTTCAATCCACTTTCAGCAGAAATTCCTGCACCAGTGAGTACTACAATGTGTTTCATGGGAAAAAGTAAAAGTTCAAAAATGAAAGATTAAAAAAAAGTGTTTGGTAGGTTTACTAGGTTTGGTAGGTTCAATAGGTTTAACAGGTTCAAGAGGTTTGGTAGGTTCAATAGGTTCAATAGGTTCAATGAGTTCAATAGGTTTAATAAGTTCAATAGGTTTGAAACGCCAAACGCCAAACCACAAACCACAAACCCCAAACTATAAACGCCAAACCCCAAACACGCGAAGCGGCCAAACCCCAAACATTTTTCACATCTCCCCTGCCAATTCCATAATCACAAACCATTCTGATTCTTTCACAGTTTGAACCGAAAGTCGACCCAATCTTACCAAATCCATTTCAGCCAAGCGGTTGTCTTTTTTTATAACGGATAATGGAATTGATTTTTTTAGTTTTTTTACAGGTTTTAAATCAACAACAACCCAAGCAGTTTCTTCAGTTGTGGGATCTTGATAGCTTTCTTTTACCACTTTTGCAATACCAACAATTTCAACACCTTCGTTGCTGTGGTAAAACAATACCAAATCGCCTTTTTTCATGGCTTTTAAATTGTTTCGGGCACCGTAATTTCTAACACCATCCCAAAATGTTTGCTTATCAATTACAAACTGATCCCAGCTGTATTTGAAAGGTTCTGATTTTACTAACCAATAAGACATATGAAATGTAGAATTTAGAATTAAAAATGCAAAAATAAAAAATGGATCAAATGGATTGTAATTTATTTCAAAACCGCGAAAGAATTAAAAGCTCATTAGAAAAATAACTATTAAACTTACTAAACTCATTTAACAATTAAACAGAGCTGTCTTACCATCCGCTGGCCAAAACATCAGCGATGTGCATCGTTTTGATTGGTAAATTATTTTGTTTGATGTAACCTCCCATTTGCATTAAGCAGCTTAAATCTGTTGAAATAATCAACTCAGCACCAGTAGCCATCGCGTTTTGGATTTTTTGATCAACCATGCCGGTAGAAATGCCTTCAAATTTTACAGAAAAGGTACCGCCAAATCCACAGCAAGTTTCAACATCATTCATTTCCACCAACTGAAGCCCTTCCACACTTTCTAATAATTTTCTTGGTCCTTCTTTAATTTTACATTCTCTTAAAGCGGCACAACTGTCGTGATAGGTTGCAGTTGCGGGCAATTTAGCGCCCAAATTTTCTATTTTTAAAATGTTGGTTAGAAACTCTGTGAATTCAAATGTTCTGTTTGATAATTCCTTTCCTTGGTGATGGAGTGCGCCGTTTTCCAGTAATTTTGGATAGTAATTTCGTACAAATCCAACACAGCTGGCACTAGGACCAACCACATAATCTGTCGATTTGAAATCTCGAATAAACTTCTCCGCTACATCAGTAGCGTCGTCCCAGAAGCCCGCATTGAAAGCAGGTTGACCACAACAGGTTTGATTGGCATTGTAAGCAACTTCGCAGCCGGCTTTCTCTAGTACTTTTACCATATTAAAAGCTGTAGATGGATACAATTGATCAATAAAACATGGTATAAAAAGTTGTACCCTCATTATGTTGTTTGACTTTTAAAAGATTGAGAAAGGGCAATCATTTTCATTGCAGTTGTTGCTGCTTCTTCGCCTTTATGTCCATGCTTCCCGCCTATTCGTTCTGTTGCTTGTTGTTGATTGTCGACCGTTAATATGCCAAAAATGGTAGGTACAGGCAGGTGCAAATTCAGTTGAACAATTCCATCCGTTACGGCTT
>Ga0114979_10002970_pt1 | contig 11387 bp, 12 predicted proteins | sample S_140625_EF_Meta_FD_87315 | JGI IMG/M metagenome (GOLD analysis project Ga0114979, IMG submission 87315) | Freshwater microbial communities from Lake Simoncouche, Canada to study carbon cycling - S_140625_EF_MetaG | ecosystem: Environmental > Aquatic > Freshwater > Lake | place: Lake... | reverse complement strand
CTTCACGTGTTGAAGGAGTTATTATTCCTTTTCTGACGAGCCATTTCCCGAATGCAGCCATCTGCTCTTTACGAGTTTTGGGATCTTCATCAGCTTTAGGCTTGTAGTCTTTCATGCGCTCAATTGCAGCGAGGGCTTCAGGATCTTCATTGCGCTTGCCGCTGCCACCCTGGCCACGAAGACGCGCTTTAGGTCCGCCCTTGCCTTTTGCTTCACGAAGAAGCATATCAAAACGTCTGTTCTTACGTCTAACAGATTCAAGCTGTGCATCAACGCTCATATCTTCGTCTTCGTCTTCGTCTTCGTCTTCGTCTTCAAAGTCTGGGGAGCCGCCCATATGATCAAGCTCATCATCTTCTTGACTTTCATCGTTGATCTTCTCAATGACGCTCTGAAAGTCACGATAAGCCTCAGCAACATTATCAGCAGGAATCATCTCGGCCAGGGCTTGCAATGCGAGTCCAAGCTCTTTTGAGTTCATTGGAACATACTCAGGATCTTCAACAGGAGGACGCTCAACCTCAAGCTGTGTTGCCATTCGATCACTCGGCGTTAATGGAAGCATTGAAGGAAGAGATGATGAATCAGGACCAACAACCAAACGACGTGATGGATCACTGTGAAGTCCGCTTTCGCTTAATGACTTTTTGATTATGCTTTGTAGAACAGACTTCTTTATCTTGACATTCGACATAACGCCCTCTTGTGGTGGAACAATCTTAAGTATTCTACACACTGATTCTAAAAATTAAAAATGGCTGCTCATCGCAGCCATTTTATCATAAAAGGATAAAAGACTTTTATCCTTTCAAGTTTTGCAACTATTTAGTGAGCTGCAGGGGTGACAGTGACGGTCGCCGTATTGGCTGCAGGGACTTGAGCTGATGTATTGTCAGTCGTGTTCGTCGCAGTGGTTGCAGTGGTTGCAACATCAGTAACAGTCGTTGTCTCTTGCACCGTAAGCGTAGAGGCTGGAACTGCTTCAACTGCAGTGGTCTCGATTGCGGGGACCACTGCATCGGCGCCGCTGTAGCTCGACATGAAAGCCGCAACAGCGGCGAGGACAGCGGCAACAACCGCTGCAATGATCTTATTCCTAGTTGTCATTTAATTCTTGCTCCTTAGTTTATTAGATTATCATCACTTGGCTTCTTTAAGAATGCCTTTCCACTGTCTTGACCTTCAGACATTGTCATCGCGATCAAGGCGGTGTGAGATGCAAGAGTCATAATGTCTCTTGCCATTGAGTCACCAAGCTTGATTAGATTATCTGTCATTTTGGTCAATTTTTCAATTATTTCTTTACTTTCTTTTAGCTGCTTTTGAAGATTTTCTATTTCTTCTCTTGCAGTTGCATCAACGAATAGCGCACGGAAGATTTTCAAGTGCTCTCCTTGTGAGCGTTCGAGATGTAATCGTATATATTCTCGGCATCGTCTTTTGTCAACTTTTTGATCCTATTTGCTTTCTTTTTCTTAACAAGTTGGTCCATCTTATTATGAAGTACCATGTCACCATCTGTGATAAGCCTGACAAACTCAATGAACATCTCTTGCATTGAGAGCTTCTTTCGAAGTCCAAAAACTCTAAAATCTGCGTGAAGCTCAGAAGGCATCTTGATGTGAACGCATCGACGAGGTTCGATGATAAACTCGACCTCTCTACGCAGCTCCTCCGCTGCCTCCCGCTCCGCCTGCTTCTTTTGCATAGTGATCTGGTTGTGGCTCTTTAGGTTCTAATGATATATGGTATTCCTTATCAAGTAAATCTACCATTTCTTTTCCAAGAGATTCACCATTGGTTGGATAGTGAGATTTCAAATATTCCGTGGCAGAATCTATGGTTATCTTTTTATAATCAACCAACGATGTGAAATCATCAATTAAGCGTGCTATTTCAGCAGTGTACACTTTAATATCAAGCTCAGGTTCTTTTAAAGCAGTCGTATCATCAGCTTCTAATAAAAATGACATGCTTCTATTTCGAAGACTTCTTGAAACTCTTTCACCAACATTACCTGATTCAACACTTTCAGCTTCCGCTCCGATGGCTTTTTGTTCTGCTTTTTCAAGGTATCTTCCAATTGCGCCTTTTATGTCAGCATGAACAACAGGCTTTTTAACAGGAACGGCAGGTGCTGCACCCGGCACAGGTGGCATTCCCGGCACAGGTGGCATTCCCGGCATTGGTGGCACAGCGGCTGGTGTTACTGGCACTGGCGCCACAGCAGGCGGTGCAGCTAAAGCAGGATCTACAGGAGGGGCTGCAGGATCTACAGGAGGGGCTGCGGGATCTACAGGAGGGGCTTGCTCATAAAGAAACTTGAGGCTTGTACCATAGAGCTCTTTGATTATCTCATGACGAAGTCTCGACTTGTTCATTTTGATGCCTCGATCATTCTTTCAGCTTTTCTGATCCTCTCTTCAATCGTGTCCCATTTAAGCTCTTTCATCATTGCAAAAACATATGACCTACGATCTTTTAGATAATCACGATAGTATGTATGTTCCCAGCAGTCTATTACAATGATCGGAATTGATGAAAATGGTATTCCGATGCTGTGCAAATCAACGACAACATTCATATAACGCTTTAAAAAGATGTTATAGACTGTGACAGCCCATCCATTCCTTGCTGATAATGCGCAAGCGATGAAATCACGCTGCCAAGCATCAAAACTTCCAAAGTCACGCTCAAGTCGCATGTAAGTAAGCGAGTCCATAGACAGAGTTGAACGCAAGTCTGAAATATTCTCAAAGAATAAGGCATGTAAGAATGCCGCATTAATATTATGTGCCTCGTCAATCTTTAAACTACGAAATGCTGAGTTGTTTGGATTTGCAGCATCACGATCAGCAGTGTCAAGAGCTGCAGAAATCTCATTCAAGGCTTTTGCATAACCTTCCATTAACTCTTGGTGCGCAGCTTTACTCTCTTCACTCAGCTTTTCAGTGCTAAGATTGAACTTATTCGTTGAAACGACATATGACTCATTGATGACTTTCTTAGTCTCAGCCTTCTGCTTTTTTGGAAGTGTCAATGACTCTCTAATAACATCAATGATGTCTTCTTCATTGAGTCCTGCAAGCTTAATTTGATCTTTCATCTGCGCCTCATATTTCGAAATTATTTTGAATTTCTGCTTGGGTGTACATCTGTGCAACTTGATTCGATGGAACAATTACTTGATTGCCTGACGATGTGATTGAACCTGCAATTCCATCGGAAGAAACAAGATTAAAAGTAAGTTTGTCTTTTTCACCGTGCACAGATTGAACTGTAAATTTTTGACCAGTCTTTTTATGCTTAACTTCAAGACCTGGGCTGATCATGGCAGTTCCATCGTTTTTAACAACGTCCATCTCAAGAAGAGTGGTATAAATTCTATCTTCGTACTGCTCACGAATCAAGTCAATAAGTTTTTTCTCTAATTTAGTTCTCATTTAATTTCCTTTATGCCTGCAAGTTTGCACCAACGATCAACGCTTTCTGTAAAAACAAGATTAGATGCTCCAACAGTTCTATTTAATTCTCTTCGCATTGCATCACGATCAACTGCGGCGTCAAATGCTATTTTATTAGCATCTTTTTCAGCGGCTGTTGCACCACGCATAAATGACTTAGTGTCAAGAAAAGTAGTTAAAGAACGATTGACAGGAATATAACCTCCACCGCCACCTCCGCCACCTCCGCCACCTCCGCCACCTCCGCCCGCAGCTCCTGCTGCTCCTGCTGCTCCTGCTGCTCCTGCTGCTCCTGTGCCACCACCGCTGCCACCTGTTGGTGATGGAGGCGGAGCGATCCCAAGTAATCCTGTTACTGTAGCTAATCCTGTAAAAAATAGCGCGTCAGCAAGATTAAATGTTGACATGTCTCCCGAAGCATTCGATGTCTTTGCCACCAAAGCTTCAAAATATTTCTTAAACTGTAAAAGCTTTAGTGATCCAAGTTCATTTGCAAAATCATCTGAGGTGAGATTTGTCGGCTTAATTGCAGGAGTCATTCTTAACACCCTCCAAATGCTAGTAACAATGCCTTCAGCTTCGGTTGGAATCTTAAAATCATCTTTAACGATGGTTTTAATGTCATATGGTGTTGTGTCTCTAAGCGTACTCTTACTTGTTAAAATATCTTTAACTGTTTGTTCAAAAACATTACCAGGTGCAGGTGCGCTTATTTGAAGTATTTCACGCTTTATGATTTTAAAAATCGGTGCTGGGTTTCCATTAGAGTCCCTTCCTGTCATGTAAATTTTACCAACAGGAATTTTTTCCAAAACTATAGGAGGGCGTCCTGATCCAGGAATAGGAATTTCAACTTTCTGACCTGCACTTGTTGATTCTTTTCCAATGATCATGATATCAGAAGTTTGTAAATACACTTCATAATTGCCTATTTCTTTAATGTTTGAAAATGGCATCCGTTTAGGGATCATGATTTGTATTTTTGAGCTTTTAGCCTTGACATCAAAAGCAATAGCTTCATCATCAAAATATGGTGAAGCTTTTTCAAAGTCAGTAATTAAAAGCATTCTAACCGCATCCATTGCATTCAGCATTGAAAATTTAAGAATTTCAGCTGATGTGATTGCATCTAATAGCTGTTGTTGCGGTTTACTTAATTTTGCAAAATTCGAAATTTGCATCATTGTATCTGGCTTTGCTGAAATGGCATTATTAACGTCATTAATGCATTTTCTAATAGCAGTGGCAGTTTTCGGCATGTTAGCCCCAATAATGTCCTCAAATTCAGACAGCGGTCGAATTGAAGCAAGAGCAGACTCGTAAGCTGACCTGTCCATTGTCGCTTCTAACAAAAAATCCACGCTAAGATGTCGATTAGGATTTATAGCCATATTTTGAAATTTGGACTTTTTTCTCATTTCATCATTTCTCATATGTAAATGATCCTTCTGATTACACGACTAAGTATGACGTCCAACCGACAATACGATAAAAAGTTATTATCAGATCTTCTTGCACAAGACTTTAGATGTGACAAAAATCTCATCAGTTCCAAGACCAGCGTCGCTATAAACTTTAATAAAAAAGACTCGTTTTATACCGGCATTAACAATTCTCTTGGCGCACATTGGACAAGGCTTATGAGTGCAAATCATAATCAATCGATCCCTAAGCTCATAAGGCTTTGACAAATGAAAGAGGGCGTTCTCTTCGCTGTGAAGAAACCCAGAGGCACCTGTCTCCATTGAGTCTCGACAGTTTGGACCTCCTTTGTAGTTGCCATTATATCCAATGGCGCAGATATCTCTAAAATCATCTGTGATAATGATTGTCCCAACTTTGAACTTATCATCGTATGATAGCGCAGAAACACTCAAGCAGATATCTTTGAAAACACCAATCTTATGCTGCTCGCGCTGAAGCTTTTCGTTCTTTTCTTTTGTGTTCTTCAAGTTATCAAGGAAGTCATTTCTGATTGTCCACTTAGAGCTCATGCTGATACCTCAGGATCAAAAATTGATTCGATGCTTTCACCTGGGACCAGAACAAAACCAGCTGCTTTTCGGTGACCGCCGCCACCCCAACGCTTTGCAACTTCGCTAACATCGGAGTCATCATGATGGGCACGTAAGCTTATCTTGACTTGACGAGCGTCGTGGTCATAATACCAGATAACAGCAAAGTCACATTTTGGAGCGAGCGCAGCGCCAATCTCAGACATCCAGTGTGGTGAGTTGACAACCAAGACATCTTTACCTCCAAGCTTTCGTGATGATGCTTTCTTTGCAATCTTAGAGATAACTGTCTTAGAGTATGCCAGGATGTAAGCACCTTGCTCTTGTGCATCGTCCACAGCAGAATCGTCAAGATACTTGTCAAAGTCTTCAAAGCTAAATTTGACCATGTCGAATGCAGCAGAGAACTCTTTGCTATAAGGGATCTCCCACTTCCAGAGGTCACGATCTTCAATGAATTTGATCAAGCGAGGTGGTTCTTTGCCAGGATGGAAGAATCTCCAAGCCAACATTGCACCGCTGTGGGTCATATCAAAGTGGGTGCACGAGACATCATGGAGTTCAACCATGGCTGTCTTGTGGTGGTCTATCACCAGAAATCCTTTTGCTTCTTGTATCAGCTTTTTTGTCGTGGCGTTGTCATAAGAGAAATCGAGAACAACGACATTCTTTCCTTTGACATCGGGTGGGGGTTCGCCATACTTTGCAGCGTGGTATTCAGCGCGGTCGCCAAGCAGTTTCCAAGCTGCCCAGGCACTTCCGAAGCCGTCTGTGCAGCCTTTATGATAAATAACGAGATCAACGCTTGAAGGTTCTAGTGTAGACATATTTCATCCTGTCTAAAGTATTATATCACATGCTCATTTGGGTTGCACATGATGGGATGATGCCTAAAACATCTAGGTTCATAGAGATTTTTTCCGCCAATCTCAATCTCACGATTATCATTGACAAGCTTAACTGTGTAATAAGCATCGTCGCCACAGACAGGACAGACGGCTGAGCACTTCTCGATCCTTGTGGCAAATGGAAACAGTTCTGATAGCTCACTAAACGGCTTGCACTTGGCGCTGAGATCCAGCGAAGCAATCATCACCGTGGTCCCATTCCTGAGTATCTCCAGGGCTGCTGGAGCCACTCCGTCGATCATGAAGGCTTCATCTATGGCAACGGCATCTACGTTGTCCCCTGACGTCTCCAGATGGCGCAGGAGAGCGCTTCCTGATGAGACACAGCGTGCCGGCCACTTTGCGCCAGAGTGTGTGCAAATGAAGTCATCGGAATATCGAGAGTCCATCGATGGCTTATAGGCTATCACATTTCGACCTTGTAACTTGAGTCGCTCAAGGGAAGCGATTAGCCGCGTTGTCTTACTGCCCCACATTGGACCGGTGAAAATAATAAGCTCTGGAACTTTCTTACTGAATGACATACTTGCTCCTTTTAATTTTGTTGTAGCGATTAGCAATCAACATGTTTCATCTTGTTGATATTTGTAGAAATGCCCCAGCTTGACTCGTTCTTAATCTCAGCAATCCAGATAGAGTAAGGGACAACTTTGCTGTTGTTCTCGCCCCAGACCCTAATCCAGCACGACTTCAAAGTGCTGTCTGTTACACGAAGACGAAGAAAGCTCTTACCGGTCTTGGTTGTCTTGTTCTCAATGTTTGTGATGCAGAACCAGCCAATGTCAGCTGTTCCAGGCTCAATATCGGTGATAGCAGGAATATCTGCTTTTATGATCTTAGCCATGATCTCACCTGGGAACATGATATGGTGCGGTGCAGCCCCTGAGATTTCAGCCTGAAGTGCGACCTTTTCAGTTCGAGTCCAATCTTCAACATCGTGCGTTGATTCAATCAATCGATCGATCACAGGTCGAGCGCCGGTCTTCAGAGCTTTACGAACATTCATTCCCCATTTTCCCTTGCGAAGGATGTCATAGTTGCCGATGATAATCTCATGAAGCTGCTTGTGATTCTTGATTTGACCGTTTTGCATTTCATCAAGTGAAGTGAACGCCTCCATGCCAAGCAAGGCCTCAAAACACCTTCGATTGAGCTTGGAATGTTTCCAGTTGCCCTCATGTGTATACAGCAGTTCGCTTATGTTTTTATACGGTCGATTTTCAATGATCTCGTTGACAGCGGCATCACCGACACCTTTCAAAGATGAAAGCGGAGGAACAAACGACTGAAGCTCTTCAGACCAATCCCAAATCTCGCTGGATGTGTTGATGTCAGGCGGAGAGATCTTGTAGCCGTGCTGCTTGATCTCTGACATCATGATGGACATGCCCTCAACATCACCGTTTTCAGTCTGAAGGCAAGTCGCCAACCAGTCATGCGGGAAGTATGTCATCAGCCAGGCGCCATAATAAGAGTCGATAGCGTAAGCAACAGAGTGCGACTTGTTGAAGCCATACAGCGAGAAGTAAGCAATGGTATCAAACATTTTGCTTGCTTGCTCACGTGTAAGTCCTGAATGCTCAATGCATCCCTTCACAAACTTTGTCTCCAAAGCATCTTTCTCATCAGACTTCTTACCGAGAGATGTCAAGTCTTTCTTGACAAGTGTCTTTCGCATCTTATCGGAGTCACCAGGCGAGAATCCTGCAAGCTTCTGGGCCAAGAGCATGAACTGTTCTTGGAAGACGATGAAACCACAGGTCTGGCTCAGGATTTCTTCGATAATAGGATGGTCGTACTTGATGGCAGCCTTGTCTTTCTTGGCCTCAACATACTTCTTGTGGACATTCGCCTTCAGCGGGCCTGGTCGATAGATAGCCGTTACAGTGGACAGGTCGATGATGTTCTCGGTCTCAGCGGCGATGCAGAACTTCCTGGCGCCATCAGAGGTGAACTGGAAGATGCCTGGCCACTTGCCCTGTTGGTAGACGTTCTTGAATACGTTGATGTCATCGGGCTCAACATAGCGACAGTTGAGCTTCTTGTCATAGAAGTCCTTGATGTCAGCGAATGTCGGCTCAGAGGAGAGCTCACGACGAAGGATTCGACGGATGCAGTCTTCGACCATCTGCATCTGCTTGAGACCCAGGAAGTCAAACTTAAGGAATCCGTTTTCCTCCAGATTTCGAATGTTGACACCCTCAGTCCATGGAGTCTGCAGCTCACCACGAACAGTGATCAGCGGCATGTGCTTCTCGAGGTCAGGGCAGATCAAGACACCGCCGGCGTGACGACCAACCGACCGATTCATCATGAACAAGGCACGAACCTGCGACTCGACCTGAGGATACTTTACCATGAAGTCGTTGTAGGCCTCGGAGTGTTCCATGCAGTCCTCATGCTTGAGGATGAACATGGACTTCTCCATGTTAGGATCACGGGCTTTCATCTCAACTTCACGTTCAAGCGGGCCAGTCACGGCATTAACTTCATCGAATGGAATGCCATAGAACTTCGAGACATCCTTGACAAGGGACTTCAGCTTGAGAGTGTTGAAGTTAGAGACAGGAACAACCGACTCTTCACCAAAATACTCACGGGCCGCCTCAATCAGCTTGTCACGATTGCCAACATCAGTGTCGATGTCTGGAAATCCAGAGCGGTGGCGACCGAGAAAGCGCTCCCAAAGCAAATCATACTTCAAAGGATCAACATGTGTGATCCCCAAGAGGTAATTGACCAATGAACCGGCACCAGAGCCTCGACCTGCGCCCGGAAGGGTTCGATTCTCTGCAAGTTTAAAGACTTTCTGCAGGGTCAGGAAGTAGTTCTCAAAGCCGAGAAACTTGATATCACCAAGCTCAAACTTGGCACGCTCAACATATTCTGGCTTATCAACGAATCCTTCAGTTATAAGGGCATCTTTGACAAGGTCAACAAGCTGGCTGAAGCCAGATTTCTCAGGGGTCGAGAATGTTGGAAGTTTGGCTGCGTCATCAAACCAAATCTCATCACACATCTGCCACGCAATATCATGTCCTCGCTCGATAGACTCACGAACCCGATCTTCATTGCCAACATAAAAGTCATAAGTCTCACGACGAGACAAGAACTCTTGCCACATTTGATCAGCATTCTTTGGATAAAGCTCAGCCTTGAGCTGCTCTTTGAGCGGGAGGACTGGCAAGGTGCCGTCGTTCTTGATACGCCCCGGTTGCAACTGGCGATAGATTTCTCTGGCTTCCCACATATCAGGACCAGGATAATGAGCATCGGAAGTTGTCAAAAGCGGAATGCCAGTTTTATCAGAGAGTTCAAGCATGCAAACATTGGTCAGGTCCTGGGCATCCAACTTGTTGAATTGAATCTCAAGGAAGAAGTTATCGCGACCGACGCAATCAGTGAACCTGTCCACCATGTTGGTCAAGCGTCCCATCACACGACCAAGGACTGCAGGATCCTTGACGAGATCTGGGGTCAGCTGATCAAACTTCAAATCAGGAAATTCCCGATAGATTAAGCCGCTTGGATAGCCTCCGACGCATGCGGTTGAAACAACGAGGCCTTCGCCGTGTTCTTTCAGCAGGTTGAAATCAATTCGCGGGAACTTGTAGAATCCGTCTTTGAAAGACTTCTTAACGAGAGTAAACAAGTTAGAAAGCCCGGCACGATTCTTCGCCACGACCACGAGGTGGTAGCGACGGTTAGGATTGTCCTCCTGCTCAGAGCGAGTCTCATCAGCATCCTCAACAACAAGGCCAGCGGTCTCCTCATCTTGGTCAACAGAGACTTTGCCTCCGTCTTCTTGGGACTTGATCTTAGAAGCAGCATGAAGCTTCTTCCACTCTTTCAAGTCAGGAACAAAGTAGAACTCAACGCCGTAGAGTTGACGATATTTCTTTCCTTTCGACTTCAGACGTTTTGCATGGGCGTGTGCGTGCGCCAGGCCATTGCCATTGCCATGATCGGTCAATGACCAAGAGTCAAGACCATTGCTAAGGCAAAAATCAATATGCTCTTGTGGATTACCAAGACCATCATAAGGAGAGAACGTGCTGTGATTATGAAGTGAAGTGTATCGATTTGGAGCTTGTAGAGTTTGCATGTTGCCTTTGATTGTGTCAGTTTAAAACGATTTGGCTTCAGTTGATTATAACCGCGGCAGCATGCTATTTTCAGCACAAAATGGCAATGGACCCAAAAAGGGTCCATTGCGTTCATTCTTAGCTATATGAGCTATTCGATCTCGCCATAAAACGGTTCAAACAGGATCTTGCCTTCGCTGATGCAGCGTTTGAGATAATCACGAAGCTCATCGTATGATGCCGTCACTTTGACACCAGATTGCGCCAGCATCAAGTTGAAGTTGCCTGTGAGACCCTGAGCAAAGTAGACAATCGGCACATTGGCATTAAATGCCACACCAGCTTCAAAGATAGTTCCCATGTCCTTATCACGGGTATTACAAAGCACAAAGTCAGCAGTTCGAATGTGTTCTACGTTTCCCTTGAAAGTGTCTTTCTGAACATCAAGCGGAGCGCCAGGTGGGCAGATAAAGATCTTTCGAGGCGATGCCACATTGAGGCCGAGTTCACCGAGCAGATTCTCGAGTGCCTCCACTTCTTCAGCAGCCTTGGGGGTAAACCATCCTGACGCGAGATAAACTTTCATTTTGACTCCTTAGTAGTTGAGATTGATATTATCAGCTGTAATGTTAAACTTTTCAGCACAATTTCGCACAGAAGTTACGAGATCATTTGGACCTGCAACAAAAACACGTGTCCCACTTGGAAACGACTTGATGTCAAGCGGATCGAAAGGAAATGCAGGACGACCACTTGCGGTGTTCCAATTGACGCCTCCTGTGGCTGCAACCCTAGAGATGAATGGATGCTGTGTCTTCGCATACGAAACAAACCAAGTTTTAAGCCCTAGCTGATTCCTATAATCAAGCACGCTCAAGCAAGCTCCAATCGCTGAACCTCCGGCAATAACAACGG
>Ga0114979_10002969_pt1 | contig 11389 bp, 7 predicted proteins | sample S_140625_EF_Meta_FD_87315 | JGI IMG/M metagenome (GOLD analysis project Ga0114979, IMG submission 87315) | Freshwater microbial communities from Lake Simoncouche, Canada to study carbon cycling - S_140625_EF_MetaG | ecosystem: Environmental > Aquatic > Freshwater > Lake | place: Lake... | reverse complement strand
GGCTGACTGTTAAACGCAATGCATTTGAAAAGTACTAAATCAACAAGCCTGGATGCATTGGCAATGCATCCATCTTTTGGTGTGAGCCAAACTAGTGGCTCGTCAGTGCGAGCGAACTTGGCTTAAGCAACCTGCTTCAAGAATCCCTCTAGCATTTGTGCTCGAACAGGGTTCTGAAGCTTGGCAACGGCCTTGGCTTCAATCTGCCGCACGCGTTCTCGAGTTACCTTGAAGATGCGTCCAACCTCTTCCAACGTATACGAATATCCGTCGGTTAGACCGTACCGCAAGCGAATGATCTCGCGTTCGCGGTAAGTCAGAGTCTTCAAGAGCGAATCGATTCGGTCTCGCAGCACACCGTTGCTGGCATTGCGAACTGGGCTGTCGCTGGACGGGTCTTCGATGAATTCACCGAAAGCGTTATCCTCCCCTTCGCCGACAGGACGGTCCAAGCTAATTGGGCTTCGGCCGATATCCATGACTCGCTGGACTTCTTCGATAGAAAGTTCTGCGACTTCTGCAATCTCGTACATGCTTGGCTCGCGTTTCAGTTCTTGCGTCAGCCGTTTCTGAATGTTTCGAAGCTTGCTGAGCACATCGATCATGTGAACAGGAATGCGAATGGTTCGAGCTTGATCGGCGATGGCTCGCGTGATCGCTTGTCGGATCCACCATGTAGCGTAGGTCGAGAACTTGAATCCGCGTCGATACTCATATTTGTCTACCGCTCGCATCAAGCCTGTGTTGCCTTCTTGAATCAGATCCAGGAAGCTCATTCCGCGATTACGATACTTCTTGGCAATCGAAACTACCAACCGCAAGTTGCCGCTGGACAGTTGGCGTTTTACCGCTTCATACTCTTTAAAGCTACTCTTAAAATCATCGACGCGAGTTCGCAGCGAACGCGGACTTTCTTGAGTGGTCATAATCAAGTGCCGGAGTTCTGCCACGCAGCGTTTCAGTTCTGTCGGCGAGATTCCGGTTTCTTGTAAGTGACCAATTCGGCTTTGCAAATAGTCCATGCGTTGCGAGAACTGTTCCAGTTGTTTCATCAAAGGAATCACACGTCGCGATCGAAGTGACAGTTCTTCTACCAACACCAGCGACTTCAATCGCCGACGTTGGTAACCTCTTCGCAGTTGTGCTTTTTCTGATTCCGAAACACTTTTTCGGATGATCCCTTGGAAGTCGCGTCGATTATCGTCCATCAGCGAATCCAAGGTCTTCAAGTTGTGCGGCATGCGTGCACCAACTTGTTCTTTGGTCAGTCGTTCGGTGAGTGAGACTTTGATGGTACGATCAAAGGGAAGAATGCCTGCGGCAACTTTGCGAAGGACTTCTACAGTTTGTCGAAGGGCGAAGTCATTTCCTAGAACTGCTCTTCGGAACTTGCGGCGTGTGATTTCAATCTTTTTAGCGAGCGCGATTTCTTGATCGCGATTCAGCAACGGAATCTCACACATTTGGCTCAGGTAGAGCCTGATCGGATCGTTGGTAAGTTTGGGGGCGTCGGAAGTCGTTGGGGTAGCGATTCCTTCCCCGTTGTAGATCTTCAAGCCATGGTTCAACTCGGCTTCGATTTCGTCAACAATGTTGATACCAGCTCGTTCCAGAACCACTAAGAGCTGATCCAGCTTTTCTGCCGTATTGGCTTCGTCTGGAAGATATTCATTGACCTGTTCGTAAGTCAGAAAGCCTTGTTTTCGTCCAACCGAAACCAATTGCTCAAGATCAATAGTTTGCATTTCCACGAGATCAACTCCTTTTGACAGTGGTACTCTGGTTGTTGCGGATCGCTCATCCGGTGAGCAATCGCCTGGGGTCAACAACTTGAATAAATTTTATAGCCGAGCGGGGCTCGACGTTTTTCTAACGAGAAAGTTTGCGTTCCAAAGGTTCGCATCACTTCTCCCTGGCATTCGTTCTCCTTGCGGAGAGTCCTTCATTCTCCTTGCGGAGGAAACAGACCGTGTTGGGCACGGGCCTGTTGCACAATATCGAAAAGCACACTCATCTCGTCTGCTTCGCCGAATTGTTTTTTCTCGAGCGACTGAATTTGCTGGCGACGATGTGATTTGTCATCATGACCACTCAATCGTTCACACAGTGAATGCAATCGCTCGTCGGGCGTCATGCTGGAAAGCTTTGCCTTTTCAGCGGAGTGCTCTTCGATACTGACGAGCACACTTTTGAGACCGGCGTCTTCAACCGCAGACATGACACTTTCAAAGTCTAACGCATGCGCCTCAAGTTCCAAGTCCAAAAAAACTTGAAATAGAGACTTTGCTGTAATCGTGGTTAGATTGCTAACCGGGAATCTTTCGATTGCCACTGGGGCAAGATCTGGATGGATGGCCATGATCTCGAATAGCTCGCATTCCGTCGCTGTCATTTCCGAATAACGAACCACTCGGGGCTCGGGCGCAGCATTTTGTTCCGATGGATGATGGCTTCCGTTCTCGTTTGGTCGCGAACTCAATGAGCCATGCAATGTACCTTGAGCGCTGTTTTGAGCGTTAGATGTTTGTTGGCGTCGAAACGCTTGACGCTGCGTCTCTCGTTCTGCCGATTGTTTGCGTATGGAGTCCAGACGCAAACGGACTTCCGATTGGTCAATCCCGAACTGCCGACCGAGCCTTGATATCAACTGATCTTGACGTAGCCGCATAGCCTCGTTGGACAATAGAGAACTGTGCGACACGCGAGCCATGGTTTGCAGGAGATCTTCCAATGCGACGTTGGCTCGGTGGGTATCCAGCAGGGGATCGAAGCCTTTGCAGACAACGCGAAGCTTATGCTCCAACGCATCGACCGAGCCTGCGATCCGTTGTTGAAGTTCTTGACCGCTATGCTTTTGCAGGAAGTCACAGGGGTCTAGACCATCTGGAAGCGTCAGGATCCGCAGATCCATTTGGGCCGTAACAAATAGCTCTAGAATTTCGCTCGTGCGGCGCTGACCGGCCTCGTCACCATCCAGAAGAAGAACCACCGAATCGCAGTATCGTTTCAATAGCCGGATTTGGCTTTCCCCTAGCGCCGTGCCGCAACAGGCGACGGCATTCGTGATGCCATGTTGAACAGCCATGATGACGTCGGTGTAACCTTCCATGACGACCGCTTGGCGTGATTTGACGATAAAATCGCGAGCCAAATCCAGGCCGTAGAGCTGATGGCTTTTGTGATAAAGCCGCGTTTCATTACAATTGATGTACTTGGCTGCTTCCGAAGTCGCCCCGGGAAGGATGCGTCCACCCACGGCAATAGGTCGAGCTTGAACGTCATGAATCGGGAAAATCGCTCGCCCTCGGAATCGATCGTATCGGGATCCGCGTTCGCTTCGTGCCGCTAAGCCAATCGACTCTAAGACATCGGCTTTCCAAGATTGGCTTGACCCGCGATCGATTAACCACGACCAGGATTCCGGAGCGAACCCCAATCGGAATTTTGAAATGCTGGACTCGGTGATGCCGCGATCGGTTAAATAATCTCTGGCTAGCTTCGCTTCGTCGGTTTTGACAAGGCAATCGTGATACTGGCTAACAGCCCATTTCATCGCTTCAAAAAGAGCTCGTTTGTCATCGTTGCCGCCACGACCATTTCGGTTTTTGGGTTCTTCCAGAGTGATCCCAGCGCGATCGGCCAGCATCCGTAGGGCTTCAGGAAACGAAACCGATTCCTTTTTCATGACAAAGCTGAATACATCCCCCCCTATATCGCAAACCCAGCATTTCCAAATCTGTCGATCTGGATTGATCTGTAGACTTGGCCGTCGGTCGTCATGGAATGGACAAACGCAAACAAAGCCTCGACCTTGGCGTCGCAGCTCGGTATAGCCGCTCATCAAATCGACAATGCTGGTCGCTAAGCGAACCCTATCCTTGACTTCATTGTCAATCGCGAAGGACACGGTTATCTCTATCTCCTAATGGGTTTGCGATCGCTTGGCCAGGATGGATCCGGGACATTGAAATTCGCGGCGCTTGCGAGCAAAAATGGGATGGGAACGCAAGAGCAGTTAAGCCGTCCATGACTTGGGGCAACAGTATGGGCGGTTTCGGAAGACTGCGTCAACATCAGTTTTACTGAATACAAAGCTTTCCCCTCCTCATTTCCAGGAAATCATAGTACCCTTTTGAATCTGCAGGACTACCCAGTCGTTTTCTTTTTTAACTATTTTAACTCTCACCCCCCTCCCACGGTCATGTTTGAGCATTTGCCAGTTGCACCCCCGGACTCCATTCTTGGTCTCAGCGAAGCTTTTTCGAAAGATTCTCGGGCTAACAAAATCAATCTGACGGTAGGCGTGTACAAGGACGAGCAGGGCCGGACTCCTATTCTGGACACCGTCAAAAAAGCCGAAGCGAGCCTGCTAAAGAGCGAAACGAGCAAGGGCTACATGCCGATCGAAGGCCACCCGGAGTATTTGAAGGCAGTAACGGAGCTGATTTATGGTGGCAGTGGAATCGAGCTTGGGCGGGTCGCTATCGCTCAAACACCTGGCGGAACAGGTGCGTTGCGCGTTGGGGCGGACACAGTCATTCGTCATTTCCCTGGCACTCGCATTTGGCTCAGCAATCCAACTTGGGCAAATCATGGTTCGATCTTTCAAGCCGCCGGCATGGAAACGCCGGTCTACCCCTACTTAACTGCCGACAAAACCTCGCTCGACTTCTCTGCGATGGTCACAGAACTGAAAACCAATGGCCGCCGAGGCGACTTGGTGTGTTTGCATGCGTGCTGCCATAACCCAACCGGGATCGACCCGACCTTGGAGCAATGGCTCGAGATCAGTGAGCTGCTGGCTGAAAAGCAAATGATGCCTTTCGTCGATTTTGCTTATCAGGGTTTCGGGGATGGCTTGGAGGCGGACGCGAAACCTTTGCATTTGATTTTGGAAAAGAACCCTGAAGCCGTTGTCTGTAATTCCTTTTCGAAGAACTTCGGTTTGTATTCGGAACGCGTGGGATCCGTCTCGATTGTCAGCCAAGAGGCCAAGAACACCGAAGCTGTTTTGAGTCAAATCCGCCAAGCAGTGCGATGCAATTACAGCAATCCTCCTCGACACGGAGCCGCAACGGTGGCGGCAGTGCTGACATCGCCCGATCTGAAATCGGAATGGGTTGCAGAAGTGAATAGCATGCGAGATCGAATTTCCAAAATGCGATCCATGTTTATCGATGGCATGAAACAAGCTACATCCGTACGCGATTTTAGTTTTCTGAACCGTCAGAAGGGAATGTTTTCCTACAGCGGACTCAATGCGATGCAGGCGGACTGGCTGAAGAATGAGCGTGGGATCTACATCGTTGGTACTGGGCGGATTAACGTGGCGGGAATGGCGTCCTCCACGATGCCAACTTTATGCTCGGCTATCGCAGACTGCTTGAAAGCAACTTCAAGCCAGTAAGCAAAAACGCTCGAATTTGTTGAATATTTCCCTTTTTTAGACAGGGAAAGTGATATTCTCGGTGGTTTTGAATTAACGTTGATTCATGTTCACCAGCCGTTTCGTTTCGTCCTTGCGGCGCGATAGCGTCCGTACTTTCTTTGAAGCATCCCCCGCCGCGCGATTGCTCCGGTCGGACAATGCGCCCCTGGTTCTTGATTTTCTTCATCGCGTTTTCAAATCGGGGGAACTCATCTCGATCGGACAAACGGATCTTCGAATACGGCTTTCCAATTACCAAGAAGAAATACACACTACCGAACCCTCACTGATTCCAGGCCCTCCCGAACGGTATCTTACCCACTGGGTTGATTCGGGCTGGCTTCAACGCTTTCTAGAGGCCGCGTCGGTAGAGCCTCAGTTTCAGTTGACTCGCTACGCCGAAGAGGCTATTCAGTTTGTCGATTCCGCAGTGGCTCGAGGATCAAATCTGGTAGGGACCGAAAGTCGATTGAGATTAGTCATCGACACGCTCGAAGATATCGTCCGAGGTGCGTCGGCAGATCCTGATCGACGTCTCGATTATCTCCAAGCGCAGCGAGCCGCTATTGATGAGGAAATACGTGCGATTGAATCCGGAAAGTCCGTCCAGATTTATCGGCCCGCACAGATTCGCGAACGATTTCAAAACGCAGTGGACTTGCTTCGCGCATTGCAATCCGAGTTCCGAGCGGTTGAAGAAAGGTTTCAGAAAATTGCTCGTGAAGTGCAACAGCTTCAATCCTCGAGCGCTGATTCTCGAGGGCAGATTCTTGGGCATGCACTGGATTCGGAGGATCTGCTGAAGCAACAAGACGAAGGGATCAGCTTCTTTGCATTTGTTTCCTTTCTGTTTTCGCCGACACAACAGGCGGCACTTCGAAAGAACATCGAGGAGATTCAGCATCTTGCCGCTTTGGCGGATCAGCACGATTCACTCGCTCGCATTCGCAGGATGGTGCCATCGCTATTGGCCGAAGCGGAAAAGGTAATGCGTACCACCGCAAGACTTTCTGCGACCCTACGCCGTCTACTTGATGCAAGAGCCTCCGCTCATCGAATTCGACTTGCCAATGTTCTGCGTGATATCCGCAAGCAAGCGATGCAATTGCGAGGTGGCGAAGCATGCAAGTCGATTCAACTGTCGGTGGATACCGAGGCTGATGTGCATTCCCCCATGGCACGAACGTTTTGGGTTGCATCCCAGGAGTTTGAATCGTACCAGCTGACGGAACAAGTGATTGATCCGAAGCATGCCCGGGCAATGGCTTCTGCGTTCGCACGATTGCAGCGACTCGATCTGCGAAAGTTGCGAGGACAAATTCGCGAGCTCACGCAAGATGGGCTGGAAGCTCCTTTGACCGATTTGTTGATGCAATGGCCGCTCGAAGGAGGAGTGATTGACCTGCTTGGCTATCTTCAAATCGCACATGACGACTCGCATTCGATCGATACCTCTCGCATCGACCGGATCACGATCAATCAGCCGCGTGGCCGAAGCCGAGCCTTGATCGTTTCCATTCCACACATTGTTTTTCAACCTAAAGCATCCAGTCGCGAAGTTGCTAAAAAACCTCGCTAGCCCCCACTTTTCTTTGACATCGACCGAGCCCAATTGTGGATAGTTTCATCAGCGATTCAAAAAGCATCATCCCGCCACCCATGGACTGGAGCCCTGTGGCTGTCCGGTTGCTTCAAGGTGTCGTCTATCACGATGATGGTCGCGAAATGTGGGAACAATTATTGGAGAACGTTTCTCCGCTTACGGAGTACTTTGGCAAACTGGGCCTTTTGCTGGTGGTCAACGAGGCAGACGCGATGGCTTACTTGCGGCAGCTGGACGAAGATGAAATCCCTCCAGACTATCCTTCGATGCCAAGATTGTTTCGCCGAACTCCGCTCGGGTACGATGCCACCCTGCTATGTGTTTTGCTTCGCGACGAGCTTCGGCAGTACGAAGAGGAAGACGTGCAAAACGAACGATGCGTTGTTTCTCAAATGGATTTACTTTCCCTTTGGGAAGCCTTCTTTCCCGATCAAACCGATTCTGTGCGACTGAATCGAAGCTTGACTGCTGCGCTCCGAAAAATGGAAGAACTCAAATTTGTTCGTCCCTTTGAAAAGGATCCGCCGACTTGGGAGATCCGTCGTATTATCAAAGCAAGGCTACCTCTCGCGGACTTGGAACGGTTGCGCGCGACGTTAACTGCAGCTGCAGGCAAGCCGTTCGAAGAGAACGGAGCGGACGAGTCATGAACCATGTTTCATTCGATCTAGACCGCCCACCCTTGCAAGGCTTTCGGTTGGCGAAACTGGAGGTCTACAATTGGGGCACCTTTGACGGCTCCGTCTATTCCGTTCATCCAGCAGGTCATACCACATTGTTGGTGGGTGAAAATGGCTCGGGAAAATCTACCTTGGTCGATGCGATGTTGACCCTATTGGTTCGGCCACAAACACGTAACTACAATGTTGCAGCCGGAGCATCGAAAAACGAACGTGACGAAAAAACCTACATTCGTGGTGCCTACGATCGCACGGTGGGGGATGGTGGAAGACCTCAGATTCAATACCTCCGCAGCGGCAGTGGTCATTACACTGCGTTGCTTGCTGTCTTTGGCAATGAAGTGACTGGTGCTTGCTTCACCATTTGCCAAGTACTTTACTTGAATCACGAGAATGCGGTCGAGAAAGTTTATGCGTATTGCGAGTCTGAACGCGGAATCGTACGTGACTTAGGAGAACTTGGCACTGGCAGCTCGATCGCAAAAACACTTCGCGACCGAGGCTTTAAAACCTCCGCGAGTTACAAAGAGTATTTTCAATGGTTGCAGAAGCGAATGGGCTTTCGTACCAAAGCCATGGACATCTTCAATCAAACGGTTGCTGTGAAGGATGTGCAACGCTTGGACGAGTTTATTCGTTCGCACATGTTGGAACGCAAGCCATGGAATGAGCGCGTTGGACGATTGCTTGCGCATTTCAGCGAACTGAGTGAAGCGCATCGGATGCTGGTACGTGTTCGTCAGCAAGAGGAATTGCTCCGACCCATCATCGAGTCGGGAGAGCGTTACCGATCGAAGCAGCTAGAATGCCAACGTGCAAAAGTTTTGCTTACGGCTCTCCCCATCTTTTATGCGGATCAAACGGTCGCGTTGTTGGAACCGCTATGCAGCCAATGGCAGCAGCAAATCCAAAACCTGCAAGAAGACATCCTTCGGCTCGAGAAGTTACAAGATCGACTACGGTCCGAGATGGCTCGTTTGGAATTGGAAATCGAACATGCAGGCGGAGATCGTTTGCGGCAGTTGCCAGGCTTGATCGAGCAAGCAGAATCGATTGCGAAAAGCAAAGCGCGCTTTCGAGCGATGTTCGAATCGCAATTGCAAATCGCAGGACTTGATATCCAAGTGACGTCGTCCGAACAATTGGCGAAAGTTCGAAAAGAAAGCCACGCTAGGCGGACACAGCTTTTAGAAGAACGGCAGCGCAAACGAGCACAAGATGGCTCGCTTCAATTTGAAATCGGTTCATTGACGCGGCAGCTTTCACAAGACCGCTTGGAAGCAGAGGCCTTAGAAAAGAGAAAAGGGAACCTGCCAGAGTCGTTCATTGCAATGCGTGATACCATGTGTCGCGAACTGAAAATCGCGCCTAGTGACCTACCTTTCGCGGCCGAGTTGATCGCGGTGAATCCGCTGGAGCGGGATTGGGAGCCATCGATTGAACAGGTACTGCACTCTTTTGCCAGAAGCTTACTGGTGTCGTCCGACTTCTACGCAAGAATTGCAGGATACGTCGATCGCACTCGCTTGGTGGATAGCCGGGGGCAAGGGCAGCGACTGGTGTATTTGCGTGTTGGCTCCCACAGCAAATCCGCATCCTCAACATCCTCCAGCACGTTAAAGCTACCAGCGTCGAAGCATCCATCAACGTTGCTTCAAAAGCTGGAGTTTCCCGACCATCCGTTGGTCCCTTGGGTGCGAGCCGAATTAGAGAGTCGATTCGACTACGTTGCATGCGATACCATGGACCAGTTTCAGCGTTGCGAAACTTCGGCGATGACTCGCAATCGGCACTTCAAATCTGGGAATTCGCGACATGAGAAGGATGATCGCCAAGTGCCGGACGATCATCGGCATTTTGTTCTCGGCTGGGACAACCGCGCGAAACGATCGAGTTTGGCAGAAGCGATTCGACGCGTTGAGTCGGACTTGCAACAGTTGCATGATCGCTCCAAAAGCCTAAGTTTAGAGACGGACCGAATCACTTCAGCCATGGAAGCTTTGGATCACGCTCTCAAGACCGAAGACTTCGATTCGATGGACAACTCCAGGCATGAGTATGAAGCCTCGCAATTCAAGCTAGAGCGACAACGATTGGAAGAGTCCGATGATCGTATTCGCGAATTAAGATCGCAATACGAAGATCGCAGGTCTGAGGCTGCAGGCTACCAACGAGATCGGGACCATGCGATCGCTCTGAAGACGATGCGAGAACGCGAATTGCGTGACGGTTCTCGTATGTTGGATGTGGCCAAGAGCAGAGTTCACAAGGCGGAAACTGATCGGGTGTTGATAGTTGCACGTGAGCAGTTCTCGGAACTACAAAAGATAAACCAGGAACAACTCTCCTTAGAGAATCTTGGAATCTTGCCTTCGGAGACCGAAAGAAAGCAACGCGAGATCGTCGACAAATTGCAAGATAGGCTAGTCCCGATCATGCGTGAAGTCACTAGCGGGATGACTCGATTTCTGAACAAGTTTTCGGAGGAACAGGCGGATTTGGATGCGGATGTGGATTCGCTGCCGAGTTTTGCAGCATTGTTTGCGAGAATTTCGCAAGACGATTTGCCCAAGCATGAAGAACGTTTTAAACGTCGTCTCAATGAAAATGTTCTCAATGAGATCGGTTTGCTTCATGGCGGGCTGGAAGATGAACGCGATGAAATTCGCGACAAGATCGAACAACTCAATTCGGCATTAAGGCTTCTCGAGTGGAAGAGCGGCACTTTCATGCGATTGGAACCAAGCGATGTCCAGGACCGAGAGATCCAAGACTTTCGACGCGATCTCGCTAGCTGTCTGACCGGAACCTTAGACGGTTCTTCCGAAGCCAACGAGGCGACCTTTGTGCGGATCGAAAAATTTGTTGCCAAGCTACGTGACGATGGAAACACTCGCTGGCGCGAGAAGGTGGTCGATGTTCGAAACTGGTTCAATTTTGCGGCGAGAGAGATTGTCAAAGCGACCGGGGAAGCTCGAAGCCATTACGATGGCGGGACTGGACAATCGGGAGGAGAAAAAGGGAAGCTGGCCTTCTTGGTTTTGGTGGCTGCGATTGCGTACCAGTACGATTTGAATCCGGATGAGGAACAAGAGGACCGATTTCACTTTGTGATGGTAGACGAGATGTTCTCACGAAGCGACGATGCTCATGCAGAATACGCGTTAGATCTGTTCGCTAGGTTCGGTCTTCAGTTGTTGATCGTGGCACCGCTCGATGCCAAGGCTCGCGTGGTGGAGCCCTACGTCGGAACGTACTTGCATGTGGTGAAGAACAAGCAAACCAACAAGAGCGAACTCATTGCAATCACGGCGGAAGAGCTACGAGACTTTGTTCCGTCTTGAAGTTGTGTTCGGCCCCGCTTACTTTTTCGAGTCGAGTGAGTTTCCGAGCCTATTTCCCGACAAGAATGAAACCGTTGCTCGAACGACCGATGGATCGCTCATTAAAAAAGAATGGATGACCGGTACGGTTGCAATCTCGGTCCTACCATCCAGTGTCGCTTCCTCCAAAGTAACGACCCCATCGCTGGGCCCCTCTAAAAGCGGATTTTGAATTGGGCTATTCGAAATGTCGCCGGCGACAATCGCGAACGGGCAGGGAGGCGTTCCAAGCCCATCTTGGATAGCCTGCCACGATGGTCCAAGTTGCATCCCAGAATTTCCTGTAATCGTTTCG
>Ga0114979_10002967_pt1 | contig 11402 bp, 1 predicted proteins | sample S_140625_EF_Meta_FD_87315 | JGI IMG/M metagenome (GOLD analysis project Ga0114979, IMG submission 87315) | Freshwater microbial communities from Lake Simoncouche, Canada to study carbon cycling - S_140625_EF_MetaG | ecosystem: Environmental > Aquatic > Freshwater > Lake | place: Lake... | reverse complement strand
TCCCCGCCGCCACGGGCTGGCCGCCGATGGAGCGCTGGTGGGGCTTCCGCCCCTGCACGCCAGACCAAGCACCGCTGCTGGGGAGAGGGCCGATCGGGGGGCTGTGGCTCGCCACCGGCCATCACCGCAATGGGGTACTGCTGGCGGCGATCAGCGCGGAGCTGGTGGCCGGAGCACTGCTGGGCCAGCAAGGAAACGATGGGCTGCTGAAAGCGTTCCAGTGGAGTCGTTTCGCCTGCTCACCTCCCGCCCGCCCGATGGAAGGCTGAGACGCGGTGGGACTATCCAGCCAAAAGCCGCGGCGGCGGGGGCGGAAGTGGATAAGCGGTCCCTTTCCTTTCATCTGGCCATTCAGGATCTAATTGGCGAGCCGAGGTTCGACCTCGCCACATCCCTTGCTTATCCGTTGGCGCGGGAGGGAGAAACCCGCAGGCGCAACAGAATCACGTGCAAAATCTGGACCCTCCCGCCGCTTTCAAAACATAGATTTGAAATATAAAATTTGATCACGGCACCGCCCGAGCCTCGCCAAAGCCGTGGCCACCACTGACAACAGGACTTAAATTGGGGCTTAGCCAACAACGACAGAAGCCCTACAGAAATCAGCAGCAAGCTGGACATTGGCCGTTCGCCGAACAAAAACAATCACGCCAAGACAATGAACAAGAGCAGTGACAGTGATTATTTTTTAACAAAAGCTATCCAGGAAGCCGGAGCGATCGCCGATCTGAGGACCCAAACCACACTAGGCATCAGATATCCAAGTATTGACCTACTCAATCCCGGCCGCAAACGCACCTATGGATACAATTTATACGATGGAGCCGCTGGAGTAGGCCTGTTATTCCATGATATAGCCCAAGCGACAGAGGAGAGTGCCTGGGCCGACCTAGCCAGCGAGATATCAGCCGGACTCGCGTCAGCAAGCAGAGCAAGAAAGAATCTGGCGCGTGGATTATTTACTGGATTTGACGGGGTTGCCCTTTTTCACCTTATTCGAGCCAGGGATCTTCAAGATGAAAAAGAGCTCAAACACGCCTACGCTCTTGCCATGCGGCTCGCCGAGGAACCCCTTTGTGACGCCGACCTGCTAGCAGGAGCCGCAGGACAAGGACTGGTGCAGATTGCCTTTTATCAGGCAACTAAGATGCAAGTTTTCCTGCATCAGGCCAAACAAGTAGCCAACCACCTAGAAGCAGCAGCAATCAACACAGATGGGGGAATCACGTGGAAAGTCGACCAACCCGAGGAAGGGCATCAGACCGGACTCGCCCATGGAACCGCAGGCCAAGTCCTGTTTCTCTCAGAACTAACTCAAATTAGCGATGATTCTAGATTGCATCAGCTGAGGGATGACGCCGTCGCATGGCTTGACTTCCAAGCAGTACAGGAAACCAAAACAAGCATGCGATGGCCCACAAATGTGGTTGGGCGCAAACGATTCAGACATCATTGGTGCCATGGCACCACAGGAATAAGCCAAGCCTATCTCAGCCATTATCGCGCTACAAACAATCGCGGTTCTTTCGAGAAAGCGATAGCAGCAGCCAACTGGACATGGAAAAAACACATTGCAGCCAAGAACGACCAGATTAGTCTCTGCCACGGCAAAGCAGGCAGCATAGAGATCTTCCTGGATTTACATCAAGCCGGAGCGGGTCCCGAATGGCTAGATCGCGCGACGCGCGTTGCGACAGAAATCTGCTGCAGTGAATGGCTTTTGAATGGGAAGAATGGCTTACTGCCAGATCAGAATGTCAACGGTATTGGAACCGGGCTCATGCTTGGCACAGCAGGGATGACCAGACAACTGCTTCGTCTATCCGGCAAAAATGTGAATCCAATCCTGCAGTGGACTGACAATCGCAATTTAAGCCAAGACTTCCTCATCCATTCATCACACGAAAGCAAAACCGAGATCCCAAGGCAAATCACTAAACACTCCAGCAAGACACTGAACGACAAGGATCTCCTACGCAAACACAGCGAAGCCATTCCCTATCTGACAGCATCAATACTCTCTGACCAAAACGAGAGACTGAATGAAAAGAGCAGAAGGAGCAGAGTTCTAGGCCGTGTAGATCGCGAAGTAATTATAGGCCCAGCTGACCAAACATCACTTGCTTTTGCGATCAATGCCATACATGAGTCTCCCGCCAGCAGGGCAATACAAGCAAGCATCAAAAAGATAGAAAAAGCCTGCAAACGCTGGCTGCATTCATATCAATCTATTTTATCCGATCAAGCCATAACAACGCGCAGCTTTGGCATACTCCTTAGAGAAATCAGTGGGATTGTCCTGGCGCACAAAGGCAACCCCAACAGGATTGAACAAAGCGCGGATAAAATGATTAATCAAGCGATCAGCAGCATTCAGATCATGCTGGATAGGCTCGTAGTTGATCGCGAAGCCTGCCTAAAAGGAGTCATTTCCGGAAAGCTTCAGATGGTAATAATCCAAGGCAATGATCAACACCGCAATGGAGAGCGAGTCGTTGCACTGAGCTTTGACGAGGGCCCCGCCCTCTTGTATAAACCACGATCCCTGCGTATCGATAAAGAACTTGCCGGGGCAGCGGTCGGCAGTGAAGCCCCCACTTTGGCTGAACTAGCCAGGAAGTGGCTGGTACCTTCCATTGAGAATGGCTGCCTTCCGATTCATCGAATTATCGATGCAGGTCCAGAGCATGGTTACGCGGAAAGAGTGCAAAACAAAGCCATGGAGGTGCCCAAACACGTCTGTGCTGAATACTGTCTTGGTCAAAATCTATCCACACTCCGCCCCAAAACAGCCATTCTCAAGCGTGGTGACGAGCGCCGCTACTGGTACTCAGCCGGGCTTATGGCGGGATTTGCATTCAGCCTGGGAATCCAAGACCTACATCTAGAAAATGTAATCTGCGGGACATCATCCTTCACCAAATACACATGCCTTCATGCCGTTGATCTTGAGATGGCATTTGGACTGGTCAACAATTTAAACGATACATCGTTGACCAGTTATCAGCTGGGCATCACAACTGATGGCTCACGAAATCATTCGCATGCAGGGCTTGATATCTGCCTGGATCCACAATGTGGCATTGGAGCAGAGGAGTGGACCATTCACATTGATCCGGAACTTGGATCTCCACGGGTGGCGGCGAGAAAGGCGGTTAGCTGGACCTATCCTCATCTTGCAATGAATAGTTCAGGAACTTTTGGACCCGACCAAGAAATCGGCACATTTCTGAGGGGAATGGCCGACCAATGGTGGAGCCTCCAGCGACACAGAAAAAAGATTGAGCGTCACCTTCGCAGTAAATTAACAGGAGCAAGGGTCAGAGTACTTGCAAAAAACACCCAAAGCTACCATTTCTCAATCGAACAAGAAAAGACTGGGAATAACCATACTGACGATCCTGAGTATGGACCAGAATGGCCCCATGGCCTTGAGCTTGACCCTTCAGAACTGATGCAAATTGAAAATCTCGATTATCCGTACTTCTTCCAATTCCTCAATGATCAAACTGGCGAGGCTACTCAGACACTATGCATTGACAAGACAGAAGCCAACGGCCATCAAAAGCGAACTGAACAAAGTAAACTCGATCGAATTCACGCACCTTTCTGGTCAATCGTAAAACGTCAGAACAAACGTCGCTTTGCCGCAGCGTTGCTTGATGCTGGAAGACAGCTTGCTCCTGCTCACCCATTTGATTTCCATGATAAAGATCTGGGCATCAGAGTGATGCGCCTGTCGCAAGGAGATCTGATTATCGGAATTGTAATCGGCGAAAGACAAAAACGCCGTATGATCTGCCGTGCATTTGCTGATAATCAGACTGGTTTTTCACTTGAATAAAACCTCAACTCGAGATCTCACGGGTGCCCTAGCCTGTTTAAGTGCAGATTGCCAAATGGATGCAACTCATGCTCCCAAACCATAGCCAATATGGACAAGCCTGAGTGAAACAACGATCAAAACAAGGAGGTACAATGCTAAACTTGTGTTAAGGCAGGGGCGAACGACTTGCCCAGCCACTCTAGTTGTGCTTAAAATAAAGTGTCTTGAGCCAAACTTCATCCCATGGCACACTCTGATCCCGGATCATCACAAGAGGAAAGCAACTTATCAAAAATGGACGGCCAAAAAGAATCCGCTGAATCAGAAAGTTTGCTTCTTGAAAATCTGGAGGAGATTTCCGGAGGCGTAATTAAAAAGCCCATAGCAAAAACAGAAAAACTGTGTGCAACAGGCTTATTGACAACCTGCAAAGTTGATATTGATCCCTGATTGGTTGCTTGCAGCCTGTTCCTGGTGGAACTTAATACTATTGCCCGCTTCTTTTGCGCGGGCAATAGTTTTTGACCAGTCCGCTCTCTAAGGGAAAGAGGTGATAGGTCATCATTTGCCAACCCTCGAGGCCGGTGCTGAAGCGCAGATTTCAGCAGCCACCCGATGGTTTAAGGGCATGCGCGATTAATTCGCCTGGGCGTCGGCGTTCTGAGCCCGATGCATCGAGGCGTCGATCACTGCCATCGTTGCCGTGCCCCACGATCAGCACAAACCGATCGTGGAGCGCTTCAGGGTTGCGGCAGCGACACACACGCTGATGCCGGCTCGGATGTGGGGTGGTGAGGGGCCTCGAGAGAGGGGTAACAGCGCTCAGAGAATCACAATCGGAGTGTTGGCCGAAGGGTTGTAGGAGCTGAAGAAGAGGATGGCCTCCTGATCGCCCTGGAACCCGGCGAGGCCGTCGTTGAGAGCCACAAAGGTGCCGTCGAAACCGCTCACCTTGAAGGCACGGGCGCTGTTGGCGACCCAGGCGGCGGGGAGCACGGCAGCCAACTGGGATGGATCGAGACCTGCGGCGGTGCCGCTGGAGGTGGTGAGCCTGGTGTTGTAGCTCCGGCCACCGACCTGAAGTTTATCGCTGGCCTCGAAGTTGGTGATGGTGTCGTAGGTGGGAGCGGCGGCTGGACCGAGCAGGGAACTGGCCAGTTGCGGCAGCCGATAGATCTCGGCAGCCCCGATCGTTCCAATCAAAGTGTCTTTGGCTGCGCTGCTGATCGGCGCATCGAGAACGATGGACCGTGGCTCCGAGAGGGGCCCGCTGTTGCCGGCAGCATCGATCACCTGTGCCGTAAAGACAGTGGAGCCGTTTGCGGAGAGCGGTGTGGCGAGCGTATAGCTCCAGTTGATGCCGCTAACGACGCCATGGCCGACAAAGGCGCCGTTGCTATAAATCCGCAACACCTCGGTAGTGGCGAGGGCGCCGGAGAGGGTGCCTGTCAGGGCGGGGGTGGTGTCGTTGGTGATGGCACCGTTGGCGAGCGGACCGGTGATGGTGCCGGCGTTGGCGCTGATGGCGCTAATGGCGACGCTCTGGCTGGGAGCGGTGGTGTCGAGGTGGAAGGAGCGGCTTGCACTGAGGGCCACCGGGCTGCCTGCGGCATCAACGACACGGGCGGTGACGGTGTAAGTGCCGTCGGTGGTGAGGGTGGGTGTGGCGCTCCAGGTGCGGGCCGAGTTGTCCACGACGCCATCAACCAAGAGGGTGGAACCGTTGTAAAGCCGAAGTGATTCACCCTCGCCCAGCGGAGCGGAGAGTGTGCCTGTAAGCGTTGGCGTGGTGTCATGGGTGAGGCGACCTTCCGCCACGACGACCTCAATGGGAGCGGTGTTGTCGCTGACGGAGGCGATGGTCAGCGTCTGGGTGGGTGCGACACCGGTGTCGAAGGAGTCCTGGATCGCCGCGCTGTTGATGTCGAACAGGGCTGCATCGGAAACGGCGAAAGTCCTGCTGAGGGCGCTGGCAGCGAAGGTGGTGGTGGGCAGGCTGCTCCGCTGGAGGCTGTTCTGCTGGAGGCTGCTCTGCTGGACAACAAGCAAATCGTCATCGGTGAAGGGATTGGCCATGGCCACCACGCGGCTGCGAAGGCCGGCGACGCCATTGCTGTTGCCGCCGTAGAGGTTGTTCCCCCACGTGAGGATGGAGCCGTCGTCCTTGAGCGCCGCGAAGGCGGATTCGGTTGTGAAGATCTGGACAACACCACTGCTGAGGCCGGCGACGCCGCTGCTGTTGCCGCCGTAGAGGTTGTTCCCCCAGGTGATGACGGAGCCGTCGGCTTTGAGCGCCGCGAAGGCGCCATTGGTGGAGAAGATCTGTCTGACGCCGCTGCTGAGGCCGGCGACGCGACTGCTGTCGCCGCCGTTGGAGCCGTTCCCCCAGCTCACGACGGAACCGTCGGCCTTAAGCGCCGCGAAAGCGTAGGTGGTTGAGAAGATCTGGCTGACGCCGCTGCTGAGGCGGTCGGCAACGCCGCTGCTGTTGCCGCCGTAGGCCTTGTCCCCCCAGGTGACGACGGAGCCGTTCTCCTTGAGCGCCGCGAAGGCGTAAGTGGTGGAGAAGATCTGCGTGACGCCACTGCTGAGGCGGTCGGCGACGCCGCTGCTGTTGCCGCCATAGCTACCGTTCCCCCAGGTGACGACGGAACCGTTGTCCTTGAGCGCCGCGAAAGCGTAAGTGGTGGAGAAGATCTGCCTGACGCCGCTGCTGAGGCGGTCGGCAACGCCGCTGCTGTTGCCGCCGAAGAAGCTAAGCCCCCAGCTCACGACGGAGCCGTTGCTCTTGAGCGCCGCAAAAGCGTAAGTGGTGGAGAAGATCTGACTAACGCCACTGCTGAAGTCCACGCCCCTGCTATTGCCGCCGTAGTGACTGTCACCCCAAGTGACAACGGAGCCGTCGTTCTTGAGAGCCGCAAAAGCGTAAGCGGTGGAGAAGATCTGACTAACGCCACTGCTGAAGTCCACGCCACTGCTGTTGCCGCCGTAGGAGCTGAGCCCCCAACTCACGACGGAGCCGTCCTCCTTGAGCGCCGCGAAGGCGGATTCGGTTGAAAAGATGTGGATAACACCACGACTGAGGCCTGCTACGCCGCTGCTGTTGCCGCCGTAGGAGCTGTGCCCCCAGCTCACGACGGAGCCGTCGTTCTTCAGCGCCGCGAAAGCGTAAGTGTTGGAAAAAACCTGGTTGACACCGCCGCTGAGGTCAACACCACTGCTGTTACCGCCGTAGAGGCTGAGCCCCCAGGTGATGACAGAGCCATCCTCTTTAAGGGCCGCAAAGGCGCCTGCATTTCTGTATTCGCCACCGCTGCGGCCAGGTGTTGCCTGGGGGGTTGGCATGGTGGCCACCAGGGCCGTGCTCACCGATTCCTTGGTGCCGGCTCGGTCGGTGTAAAAGGTGGTCACGCTGATCGTCTTGCCGACATGCGCACCGGTGAGCAGCAAGCTGTTGGCAGTAGCCCCGATTATGGGGATTCCATTCGCTCTCCACTGGTAGACGATGGGGCCGATCACGTCGGCATCGCCGAGGTTGTTGGTGGCAGTGAGGGTGTTGCCCTTGATCGGGGTGCCGCTGATCACCACCGAGGACTCGTTCACATCCGTGACTGCAAGGCGGTAAACCGTGCTCACGGGGGCTCCGAAGTCACTGATCGTGCTATCGGAAACCGAAACCGTCACGGCATAGGAGGCCTTGGTCTCATAGTCGAGCCTGGTGAAAGCCTTCAGGTAAAGCTCGCTGCCGATCACCTCAAAGGCAGCGGCATCGTCGCCCTGCAGCGAGATGGTGTTGCTGGTGCCATCCTCCTGAAACAAGATGGTGTTGCTGGTGCCATCAGTGCCGCTCAGCCTGGTGATGTAGACGGTGCCATCAGTGCCGCTCAGCCTGATGCTGTTGCTGCCGAGGGCGTCATCGCTGATCACAATGTCGGCCACCTTGATGCGGCTTCTCGTGTTCGTGTTCTCCGCCAGGGTGGCGGTGACATTGTTCAGCCCAACCGCCGTCGGGGCCTCGTTCACATCCGTGACTGCAAGGCTATAGCCCGTACTCACGGCGCTGGAGTCAATGATCGTGCTATCAACAACCGAAACCGTGACGGCGTAGGAGTTCTGGTTCTCGTAGTTGAGGCTGATGCCGGCTTTCAGGTAGAGGGCGGTGCCATCCACCTCAAAGAAAGCAGCATCGGCGCCGAGCAGCGAGATGCTGTTGCTGCCGAGGGCGTCATCGCTAATCGCGATGTCGGCCAACTTGATGCGGCTGCTCGTGTTGGTGTTCTCCGCCAAGGACGCGGTGACATTGTTGAGGGCAACCGAGGTCGGTGGTTGGTTCAATCCAACTAGGTCGTCATTTTGGATGATCGCTGTTACCTCAGTTGAGGTGCCAATGTTGTATTCAGCACCATCAGCTAGGGTCAGAGAGACAGTTTCATCCAACTCGATTTCGCTGTCAATATTTGGATCTACAATCACCGTGGCCGTGGCCGAGCCTGTTGCAAAGGTCACCGTTTTAATGGTGCTAGATGCGCTGATACCGCTGTAGTCAACCCCCAAGGTCGCGGTGCCAGCAACCGCATAGTTCACGGTCAACGGTGAGGATGTTGAACCTGTGCGCGTAAAAGTGAAAACAAGATTCGCTGAACCGTCTTCTGCGACCGCAGAAGACGACACATCCAAAGTGACAAGCTGAACCGCTCCGCTGCGGACGTTATAAATAAATGTACCAGGTATTCCAATATTACTCGCTCCGGTCAAATCAAGCATGCCGGCTTCATTGCCAGACTGCGGCAACTCAAAAAAGTTGACTCCGTTTCCAGAGGTATAGCCAGCCCGCGCCACAGAGCCACCGAGTCCATCGATACCATTAGAAGCATCACCCGTAGTCCAACCGAGCGCTTCATAGCGGAAGATGATATCAAAATCTCCAGCAATTCCCACCTGAGTAAGTGAAAGCTGAAAAGCATTAAGGCGGTTGGTCTTGGCACTGAAGTAGCCGACATCGTCCCATGTCGCCGTAAGCGTTCGAGCGCTCGGATCGAGGTCGTACCAGACCAGATTAGAGCCCGTGGATGTGCCGCCAGGCGTGGCATCCACTGATGAACCTCGTGTATCAACATCTGCCCAGAAGGCACTGATGAATGGATCGAGGGTATTGCCGGTAATTGTCGTGGGCGTAAATGATGCAATCGGATTTCTGAAGCTGACTCCACCATTATTGTTCACATATAAATCGGCAAAGAAGCTGCCAAAGAATGAGATGCATGCGTCGCCAAACACAGAGCGAAGATCAATCAAGCCTGTTGACTGGTCGTCGTTTCGACCAAGGAAGTTCTCACCAAATCCAGCGCTACCCCCGAGCCCATTCACCAATGAGGTACGGACTGCGTCGCTGTCCAGGATGGTTCCGATCGCCGTAGCGGTGTTTCCCACCGTATATCCCGCCCCTGTAGCCAGGGTCAGGACAACAGTTTCATTGCCTTCCTCACTCGTATCCGCAATAGGATCGAGTGCAACGATGGCGGTGGCCGAACCTGCGTCAAAGGTGACTGTCCTGGTGGTGTCGGTTGTTGAGATGCTGGTGTAATCGATTCCCACGGTCGCGGTCCCTGAGACCGTGTAATTGACCGTAAGGGCACCGATTATGGGGCCAGTCCGGGTAAAGGTGTAGGCCAGATTGGCAACACCGTCTTCTGTGACCGAACCTGGAGTGAGCGCAAGGGTAACGTTGGGATCGTCATTGCTGATAGTGCCGGTGGCCGCAGCTGTGGTGCCCACGATATAACCAGTGCCTGCGTCGAGGGTGAGGGCAACAGATTCATCGTCCTCGATGGTTGTATCGGCGGCTGGATTAATGGTCAGGGTGGCTGTGTCAGAGCCTGCTGCAAAGGAGATCGTTTTACCGGTTCCTGGTGTGGCGCCGGTGTAGTCAGCGGCATCGGCAGTGCCGGTGATGCCGTAGTTAACGGTTAAGGCGCTGGTGCTGGGGCCTGTGCGGGTGAAGGTATAGATGAGATTGGCGGTGCCATCTTCTGTGACGCTTGCGGGCGACACGGCGAGGGTGATGAATGGGAGGTCGTCATTGCTGATGGTGCCGCTGGCGGTGCTTGTGGTGAGGGTGGCGCCGCTGGGGCTACTGAGGGTGACGGTGAAGCCTTCATCGCTCTCTTCACCGGTATCCCCATTCACATTCACAGTAATTGTTTGGCTGGTATCTCCTGCGGCGAAGTTGACAATGCCGGAGGGGAGCACAGCGCCGCTGAAATCAGACGGATCAGCGGGATTGGATCCGGAACCCGTCACGGCCCAGGCCGCCGATGAGGTGCCGCTGGTGTCGCCCGTTCGGGTGACGGTGAAGGTGAAGGCCTTGGAGCCGGTGTCGCCTTCTGATTGATCGGCACGAACGGAGTCGATCGCCAGCAACGGCGGAGCTTGCACCGTGAAGGACCGAGTGGCGGCGGCACTGGAGAAGCCCGTACTGGCGAGGGTTTGGATAGCGCTGATGGAATCGGCGCCTTCCCCGAAGCCATCCAGATCGGTGGAGCTGATGCTGAGGGACCAGTTGCCTAAACCATCCACCAGGGCGGTGGCACCACCGACCAGCACCAAGCCACTGGAGAAGGTGAGGCCGACGGTGGCACCGGCCACACCGGTACCGGTAATCAAGAAGCCAAAACCACGTTCACTAGCGTCGATTCTGTCGTCTCCAGTGATTGCATCAATCGTCGGCAGCGGCGCGCCTTCAACCGTAAGGCTGTAGCCGGTGGTGACGGCGCTGGAGCCAATGATCGTGCTGTCGAGAACCGAAATGGTGACGGCGTAAGAGTTCTGGTTCTCGTAGTTGAAGCTGGTGCCGGCCTTCAGGTAGAGAGCGGTGCCATCCACCTCAAAGAAGGCAGCATCGGCGCCGAGCAGCGAGATGGTGTTGCTGCCGAGAACGTCATCGCTGATCACAATGTCGGCCACCTTGATGCGGCTGCTCGTGTTGGTGTTCTCCGCCAGGGAGGTGGTGACATTACTGAGGGCAACTGCCGTCGGTGCCTCGTTCACATCTGTGACGCTGATCGCCACCGCCTTGGCATCGCTGCTGAGGCTGCCATCAGTGGCGGTGACGGTGATGGCATAGACGTTGATAGCGCCGGAATCTAGGGGCGCCTCAAAGTTGGGTGGGGCCTGGAAGCTCACCGCACCGGTGGCGCTATCGATGTTTAAGTTAATGTTACGGCTACCACCGAGAGTCCAACTGAGTGTGGTGCCGGCATCGAGATCGCTGGCGGTGGCCTGGTACACAGTGCCGGTGCTGTATTCAGGTACGGAAGAACTGCCGCCGGAGGTGATGACTACGGTGTCGTTGTCGTTGTTGGTGACGCTGACATCGGCGGCGTTGAGGCCGTTGTAGTTGCCATCCGTGCTGACAGCGGCAGCCGTGACGACGGTGTAGGGGATATTGCCGTCAACGATGGCGTCATCGACACCGGTGACGGTGACAGTCCGGGCGACGTTCCAGTTGGCGGCGGTGAAGGTGAGGGAGGAGGTGGAGAGGGTGCCTTCCGTAATATCGGAACTGGCCAGGCCGATG
>Ga0114979_10002966_pt1 | contig 11407 bp, 6 predicted proteins | sample S_140625_EF_Meta_FD_87315 | JGI IMG/M metagenome (GOLD analysis project Ga0114979, IMG submission 87315) | Freshwater microbial communities from Lake Simoncouche, Canada to study carbon cycling - S_140625_EF_MetaG | ecosystem: Environmental > Aquatic > Freshwater > Lake | place: Lake... | reverse complement strand
TTATGATTAGTACCAAGGAAGGTAGAAATAGTTCCATCTAAACTTACTAAATCTTTTCAATTAAGTCAATCTGCGTTAGAAAGTGTTTTTTACAACACGATCTGCGAAGTTTTAGTGTATCCATAATCTTCTTTTCTGTTGTCTCAACCACATCTTTTCCATCAAAATAGTATCGTTCTACTTCAGTATTATCAGATTTACCTTTCAACCGCTTAAGTTCACTCTGATAGTATCGCCACTTATCAGCAATCATATTTCCACAACTCATACAACGAATAGGAATAATCATTCTTATATACTGTTTTTTAAAACTATTTTAAACCAATTTTTTTACTTTTTTACTCTGCGGTTTCTACACTAATTTTCATTATTTTTGGCCTTTAGAAATGACTTCTGTTTTATTCCCTCCTGGCAGCCAGTATCAAAGTGGAAATCCGCTTGGTCGTGAAGTTCGCTTACTGAAGATTGAGGTTGAAAATCTTAAGAAACTAGTTAGCAGTTTAACTTTACCTAGCAACACAAGTGTAGTTACCGGTCCTCCGGGTCCTGCTGGCCCTACTGGTGCAACAGGTCCTGCTGGCCCTGCTGGCCCTGCCGGTCCTGCTGGCCCTGCCGGTCCTAAAGGTGATCGAGGTGAAGTAGGTCCGATGACATATATTGCTATGCCAGCGGGTGCTGTTCCAAATATAAAAGATTCAGCGACTAGTTAACTTAAATGCACGCAAACTTGATTCTGAAATGTGAATATCTTCATTCTTCTCTAAATCGTATGATATACGTTTTGGTGATAGATTCTTATATTTTACTAAATATGATTGAATAACTTCTTTATCTTCATCGGTATACTTGCTCCGTTTTGCTGATATTTTACTTTCACTTATTTCTCTTTCTAAACCGTTTGATGTCTGTTTTATTGAACCTATATCGATTTGATTACTATGATGTTTATTGTGGCAACTTTGACAAACAACTATAAGATTTCGCATATGATCTTTATTCTGTCCATTTGGCAGTATAGAATTAGTAGAATCTTTTTGCGGGATAATATGGTGAACTTCCAACATATTTGAAATAGAAGATTTACATAGTTCACAAGAATGAACACTTATATTCTTATTATAGTTTGACGCTTTAAAATCTTCTTTTAGTATTGTTTTACGAATTGAGATTGCTAAATCTAGGAAATCGTGTGGAATGTTCATCGCTCTCGCCACTTCCAACCCATAGTAACTGTTCCCTGAACCTCTCTCCAACTTTCTATCGTATACTAGTTTATCGTTCGCTACATCATAGTGAACTTTAAGATGCCATATATTGAGATTGGTAAGATTCTTGATAATATCTAACTCATTTAATCCGTGTAGATGTGTAGCAAAGATAAAACAAGCTTTTAATCTAGACAACCAAACTATACCAGAAGCAACGAGTGAAGTCGCGGAAACTGACTCTGTTCCAGAACAGAGTTCGTCACCTAATACTAGACTATGCTGATTAGCTTTCTTCAAGATTTCACGTAGTTCTAACATCTCAACCGCAAACGATGATAACCCTGCCCAGATATTATCTTGATTTAAGATTCTTGTAAAAATAGATTTGAACGGCTTGAGCCTTAATGAACTACAGGGAACATAACATCCAACTTGTGCTAATAGCACGGAAATACCAACCGCTTTCATTAAAGATGATTTACCAGATGCGTTCATACCATATAGAAGCCACCCTTCAGAATCTAGCTTCACATTATGGGATACGTACTCAACTTGCGTGTTCTGTAGTTCAATTAGTGGATGTCGTAACCCTTGAATATCAAGACCCGATGATTCCGAGTTATCTTCGTATATCGGTTTAACGAAACCTCTGGTTTTACAAACCATTGATAGAGTAAAAAGAATATCAGTATTAGAAACGTACTTTTCTATTTCACTCCACAACTCTCTGTAGTTATCAAAAAACTGGTTGCATATTGGAATAAGTTCTTCTTTTACTGCTTTAGTTAACTTATTCTGATAGTTCAAACAAGTTGCGTGTAACTGTTCTAAATAAGTAGAACTTATAGAAGCAGACGATTTTTTAATTGTTACAGTTAGATCGGAAACTTCTGACTTCTGAAGAATAGAAGCGATCTTTTTTGATGTTTCAATATTGAAAATGTTTGAATCTTTTGATTCAAAACGAAGAGTATTCGGTGGAAGTTTCGCAGTTTCGTGAATCTTTTCCAAGTAGTTATTAGCTTTTTCAAACTCTTTTTTAAGTTTCTGTTCGATCTCGTATGTTTTTGGAGCAACATCGTCTTGTAAAAAAGAGAGTGATTCGTCAGACTGTTTCGCTTTTTCAATATCAAACTGCGAATGAAAAAATATTATATAGTTCTGAAGTTTCTGAAACTTATATTTTAGCTTTGTGTCTTTTAGATTCTCTAATATGTCTAATACTCTTGAATATGATTGATCTAGTGCTAACACATCTTGCGCACTAATAGTATAGAGAATAAACTTATGATGAACTCTGGGTAGATCACAGATCTGCTTTAATAAGAACTCAATCTTCTTTGTTAATGATAAATCTAACTGATATACTGTATCAAGATTTTCAATCCTCTTATTTAACTGATTTACATCGGAAATAGGTTTTAAAATATATTCAAGCATTTCACGTTTCCCAAACGATGTGAACGTTTTTTTAAAGAAGTTAAAAATCCCTTCATTTACAGAAGTTATCATATTTAACTGGTTTAGTACGTTGTTTCCTAAAAATACAGATGTTTCTGGATTCCAAATAGTGTGATTATCCAACATGTTTTTTAGAGATGGGAAGTGATCGTTCAAAAAGATAATAAGAGATACTAAAGACGCTTCTAATCTTGAGTTTTGAACAATAGATAGTTTATCATAGATAGAAAGTAGTGAACTGTTCTTGAATGCGTTCGTTAAAATAGACTGTTTTATAAGAAGTTGATAGTCAATAAACTCTTTCTTATGAATAAGAGTAGTTGGTACTAGTCCCAAGTTCTGTCTTAAAAAAAGTTCATCTGGGCAGCGACTTATGCTACTAGTTGTCTCTTTCCAAATAACCATCAGTTCTTTTACGGGATGAACTTGAAAGAAGTGGACAAGTCTATCGAAGTTCCAAGAATCGTACTTCCCTTCTAAACTTCCTGAAAAACTTCTACACTGTCCTGTTGAAACATCTGCTACACTTATTGAAAAGTGAGGAGGCAAAACAAATGACTGTTCTTCAAGATATAGAGTTCCAACATATAACGCATCAGTGGAACAAACTTCGACATGTGTCCCTGGAGACAGAATCTTTGCTACCTTTCGTTCTATCACTTTCCCACTATCATTTTTAATCTGATCAATAACCACAACTGTCCACCCCTCTCTTGTAAGAACAGAAGAGAACTTATGTAGCGACTGTTCTGGAACACCCGCAAATAGTTCACTATTCTCTTTATAAGTTAATTGGATGTTCAGAAGTTCAACCGCACGTTTCATAGAAGTTTCACCGAGCCCTGATTCTGGTGATATTTTATCATACATTTCATAGAATTTACCTACTTCTAGAAAAATGCATGTATTTGGGCCATACTTATTAGAATATTCTTTATAGAATTTTAGATACTCTTCTCGCATCTTCTCTAGATATCTATAGTGCCTTATGTTTAAGTTTTATAAATAAAATTCTAACAGCAAGCTCAAAGAGCCTTATACTTAAGTACCATAAAATCAGCATAGATCTGACGAATCATAGGTTCTGGAGCTTTTGAATTAACTTTAATAAGTTTTGCTTGTTCTAAAATCTTTTTAATATCATCTAATGACTTCTCTTGTGCGTGTTTCTTAATTGTTTTTGCTTTATTAAGTTTTTTACTTAAGTTTTTTAATGAAAACTTAATTTTTGTTGATTTTGAAACTTTATGTGTCTTATTTTTTAGTGGCATATTTAGGTTAACATGATTAACTATTTGAGGATTTTTAGAAATAGATAGAGTTACTTTTTGATGTTTTTTAGGGGCTGCTTTTAGTACAACCTTTCTTCTTGAAGTAGCACCACCAGATATAGGTTCTAACGGTTTGCCTACTTCAGCAGCGTGAGAAACCATTTTAGGTAGAACTCCTACAGTATCGGGAGTATCTTGGGGAGAACTCTGCGGGGTCATTGTTTGAAGTTGAACAATTGTTCCAGCACTCGTAGACCCCCCCCCAGATTTACGTGATTTACGTTTCTTGGGAGTGTGCATATCCTTTGCTGCTTCTCCAGTTAGCTTGATCTCTTTTACTTCTGTCATATTAACCTACTTATCTATTAAAGGTCTAAAGAATAAAATTATATTTAATGTAGGGCTAGGGAATAATTTTAATAAAATTAAAACAAATAAATTCCAAAAAATGAGTAATGATAAGATGAACTCTATTCCTTCGTATAGATCCGTTTTAAATAAGTTTTATTCACAATCTGAAGGGCGTCACATTGTGTACCATCAGATTGAATCATTCAATCACTTTATGGATATTGATATTCCAGAAATTATTCAAAATGTTAATCCAATCGTTGTTAGAGGCTCTCCAGAAGTTCCTCTTTCAGGACCTCGTTCTGCGTTAGCATCAGCAACAGGACTATCTACTTCAGCGGCAAATGCTTTAATGGGGTTGAAAACTGAAAATGGTGTTGCGTTACCTGTACTAACTGGTCCAAAATATGAGTATGAAATTTCAATGATATTTGAAAATTTGTCATTCCGTAAACCTACTATCTTTGAAAATAATGGTGCTATTCTTCCAATGATGCCAAATGACGCTCGTCTTCGTAATCTAACTTACGCTTCACCACTGTTTGTAGATGTTAGAATTAAGACAACATTTATTGATAACACCGCAACAGGTGAAACCAAAACGGTACGTGAAAGACTCTTCCCTAATATCCATATGGGGAAGATTCCAGTAATGGTTGGCAGCAAGTACTGCTTGTTACACGATCAGAAGTATATACATCCTAAAAATCTAGGCGAGTGTGCTAAAGATTTTGGTGGATACTTTATTATCTCTGGTGGTGAGCGTGTTATTATTAGTCAAGAGCGAATGAGTGAAAATCGTCCATTTGTATTTCGTAATAATAAGTCTAATAATAAAGATATTGAAATTATTGAAGTAAAATCAATTGGTCCAGACAACGATCAAGTTCCCAAATCAAACCAAGTAAAGATTGTGTATCATCCTAAAAATTCACAGATTCATCTTCTAAAAGCAAATATTCCAAGAATTAAGAGTGACATCCCTCTTTTCATTCTTTTCAGAGCTCTTGGTGTTTGTAGCGATAAAGATATCTACGACTTGATTGTAGGAGGTAATATTGATGAATCGTTTTCGAGTATGTTTGATGAATCGATTCAAGAAGCGAGTTTTATTCGAACACAGACTGAAGCAATTGAGTATCTTGCTACTGAAATGAACGCTTCCTTATCAAATAGTATGAAACAGAGCACTATGAAGATTCAAGATCTGATTCGTAACGAGCTCTTCCCTCACGTAGGTCTTAAAGATGATGATAGCTATAATAAAGCTTGTTATTTAGCACATATCACAAGAAAGTTGTTATTTGTAGCATCATCCAAGATCTCTATGGATGATCGTGACGCATATCCTAATAAGCGAGTAGATCTGCCAGGGTTTCTACTCGCTTCACTCTTTCGCACATACTTTAATAATAAGATGGTAAAAGATATTCGCTCGAGTCTCTCCAAAGAGATTCATAATGGAAGCTGGCGCGCATCTGGTAACTTTGAAGACATTGTTAATCTATCGAATATTAATAAGATTATTAAATCGGTTATTATGGAAGTGGGATTGAAAACAAGTTTAGCAACAGGAAACTTTGGTTCAGCCAAGATTGGTGGTCCAACCAAGATTGGTGTATCACAAGTACTGAATCGTTTGAACTATGTTAGTGGTATTTCACATCTGCGACGTGTAAGCACTCCTATTGAGAAGACAGGGAAGTTGATCGCCCCACGCAAACTCCATAATACACAGTGGGGTTACGTGTGCCCAAGTGAGACACCTGAAGGACATAGTGTAGGAGTTGTGAAAAATCTATCATCAATTGCTTCGGTATCTATCTATTCAAATGTTAATGTGGTGCTTGACTATCTGAAAAAGATGAATGTGGTTAAGAAACTAAAAGAGATTTCTATTGAAGACAAGCATAAAAATGTGCGAGTATTTGTGAATGGCGCGTGGATTGGTTGTATTGAAAACAAGAATGTGCTTACTACTATTGATATTCTTCGTAAAGCAAAACGCACTGGTGTTCTTCATATGCATACTGGTATTATTTGGAAGAACTTATTCAAAGAGTTGTGGATCACTACTGAAGCTGGTCGTCTTCTTCGACCACTCTTCTGTGCGGATGCTATTCGTGAAATTATGAAAGATAAGAGTGGAAAACTTGTAAAAGAAGTAAATAGTTTGAAAACGTGGAACGATCTACTACTATGGTGTTCTCCAAATAATAATCAACTGCTCGAGTATATTGATCCTGGTGAGACTGAAACCACCTATATTTCTATGAACGTAAATGAACTAACGGAAGATCATACACATATGGAGATTCACCCTTCAACTGCACTGGGAACTCTTGCTTCAAACATCCCATTTCCTGATCACAATCAGTCGCCAAGAAACTCGTATCAAGCAGCGATGGGGAAGCAAGCGATGGGGATCTACGCGTTGAACTTTAAAGATCGTTTTGATACGATGGCACACGTTCTATGTTACCCCCAAGTTCCATTTGTATCACCTTTTATGTCAAAGTTCTATGGCGCGCAATCAATGCCGTCTGGACAGAATGTCACGGTCGCTATTATGACATATACTGGTTATAATCAAGAAGATTCTATTATGATTAATCGTGGTGCATTAGATAGAGGTCTATTTCGTTCAATCTTTTACCGCACATACAAAGATGAAGAACGAAAGAATCAGTCAAGTGGAGAAGAAGAGAAGTTCTGTAAGCCTAACACTGATACAACCAAACAGATGAAACACGCAAACTATGATAAGTTAGATGAGTACGGGTTTGTTCCAGAGAACACTTACGTCGATGCGGATGATATTCTAATCGGTAAAGTTGTTCCGATTCGTATACCAACAGGAATGGTAGTTCCAGCGGGTTCAAAACATCTGCGTGATGTTTCACGCACTATTCGTAATAATGAAGTTGGTTGGGTAGATAAGATCTTTAAGAATCGTAATGGCGAAGGTTACTCTTTTGTAAAAGTGCGTGTTCGTCAAGATCGCATTCCAGAGATTGGTGATAAGTTCAGTTCTCGTCACGGTCAGAAAGGCACTTGTGGTATGATATTAAATCCTGAAGATATGCCTCAAAGTGCATCTGGTATTGTGCCTGACATTATTATCAACCCACATTGCATTCCATCGAGAATGACTATTGCGCAGTTTATGGAAACACTCCTTGGTAAAGTTGCTTGTGAACTTGGTTTCCTTGGCGATGGAAGTCCATTTAATGATGTTACAATTGAGAAACTCTCATCTATTCTTCGTGATCAGCTTGGATTAGAACCTTATGGAAATGAGATTCTTTACAACGGTTACAACGGTAAGATGATGAATACTAGTATCTTTGTAGGACCAGTATACTATCAGCGTCTACGCCACTGTTCTGCAGATAAGATTCATTCACGTTCATCTGGACCTCTGGTTATGTTAACACGTCAGCCGGCAGAAGGTCGTGCGCGTGAAGGTGGTTTGCGATTTGGTGAAATGGAGCGTGATTGTGTTATTGCGCACGGTATTAGTGAGTTTACTAAAGAACGTTTTATGGAGTGTTCTGACTTATTTAGATGCTATAGTTGTCGCGAATGTGGTTCTATCATTATTAGTAACCCCAAAGAAGGGATTTGGAACTGTAAAGGTTGTGGTAATACAACCAATTTTAGTGCGATTGAGATTCCTTACGCTTATAAGTTACTACTTCAAGAGTTAGAAACTATGAACATTAGTTCACGAATTATTACCAAAAACAAGCTACTGAAGTTTCAGAAACACTAGTATCTGGTGCGATTCTTCTTATTTGAATATTTTGATCTTCTTCTGGTTACACTCTTTCGTTTCCCACCACTAGTATAAGAAGCATACTTTTTAATTGAATCAATATAAGTATCAAGATTATCTTTAATTTCAAAATAATCTGATATAAAAGGTGAATGATAATTTTCTCTTGAGTAGTTTAAATAGTCTTCTTCCATCTGTTCAATTGAAGTTAACCCCAACACATTTTTAATATGATACAGTTCAAAGAACTGGGTACTTATACTCTTATATTTTCTAAAAAGTTGATATAAGGTTTCCTCAAAAATAGAAAACATCTCTTGTAGCTTATATTGATGAACTACTGAATAAAACTGTTTAACGTGAACATAGTTCACATTTTTTTCTTTTAGATCTGGATGAATAAGATCATCAAAAAAGATGATATCTGATGGTTCAATATCTGGTATGTTTCTTAACTTTTTAGTAACCTTTTGAATAGTATCAAAAGTTTTTTTGCGTGAACCAGACAGAGATCCATCAAATTCATCACGAAGAGGGTGTGCTCTATCTAAATATGCAAAAAATATATCTGTTCGATCATAGTATCTCTCGATCGCTCTTCCCACGAACTCTAACGTATAAGGGTTTCCATTATTTGAGTAGATCATACAGCCTGCTAAAGATTTGTTATCGATTGCACTTATAATAGGATTCATAATATTTTTAATATCCGTTCTTAAGATAAGTTCAGTAAACCCAAACTTATCGAGTTCTTTTTCGTACGTATCTCTTAATTCAAGTAAAAACTCTTTTACTTCTTTTGAATAGGTCTGGTACTTCTTTTTTAAAAGATCTTTATTTTTTTGCGATAAACTAACACCTCGTAATACTGCATCAATATCATAAATACTTGAAAAGTAGTCAATTGATGATAGATCGCCTAGAGTTCCATCCAAATCAAAGACTGCTATACCTTTAGGCATCTCTCTTAATTATAAGTATATGATAAAACTAAAAAAATAAAAAATTGATCTCTACTTTTCATTTGCGGGTATTCATAGTAATGAATTCCAAAATGAGTTTTAGTATGAAAGTGGTTAAGAGAAGTGGCGCATTTGAACCTATCTCTTTTGATAAAGTTTTAGGACGAATTCGTAAAGCTTCGAAGAATCTGATGGTTAATCCCGATTCACTCGCTCAACAGGTTCTTGCTCGTATTTATGATGGTGTAAAAACGAGTGAAATTGACGAACTAACGAGCCAACTCGCGGTTTCACTTTCTACGAATCATCCGGATTATGGTATTCTTGCTTCACGTATTGCTATCAGTAATCATCAAAGAAACACTGATTCATCCTTCACTAATGTAATGAATAGTTTAGCTAACCAGCTTAATTCTAAAACCGGTGAACAAGTATCCCATGTAAACGATATAGTTGTATCGGTTGTAAAAGAGTTTGGAAAAGAGATAGATGCTAAAATCGATTACGATAGAGATTATCTCTTTGATTATTTCGGATTCAAAACACTGGAAAAGTCTTATCTTCTTCGTGATTCAAATCGTAAAGTTTTAGAGCGTCCTCAACATCTGTGGATGCGAGTATCACTCGCGATCTGGCCCCATGACCTGAAAAAAGCGTTTGAAACATACGACTATATGAGTCAGAAGTATTTTACGCATGCTACACCCACACTATTTAATGCTGGAACTCCTCACCAACAACTTTCATCTTGTTTCCTTTTGGCGATGACTGATGACTCCGTTGCTGGTATCTATAAAACACTTGGCGATTGCGCAATGATTAGTAAGCACTCTGGTGGTATTGGTCTGCATATCAGTAATATTCGTGCACGTGGATCTGTTATAAAGGGGACAAATGGGATTTCTGATGGTATTGTTCCTATGCTTCGCGTATTCAATAATACAGCACGATACATTAATCAAGGTGGTCGTCGCAACGGTTCATTTGCGATGTATCTAGAACCCTGGCACGCAGATGTAGAAGACTTCTTACGTATGAAACAGAACACTGGAGCTGAAGAAGAACGTGCGCGTGATCTCTTCTATGCGCTATGGGTTCCCGATCTCTTTATGCGTCGTGTAGAATCCAACGGCACTTGGAGTCTCTTCTGTCCTAACGAGGCACCAGGTCTAGCGGATGTAGTAGGTGAAGAGTTTGAAGCACTTTATATGAAGTATGAGAATGAGAAGCGTTATCGTAAACAGGTATCTGCACAGAAGTTATGGTTCCAGATTCTAGATTCACAGATTGAAACTGGCACACCGTATCTCCTTTACAAAGATCCAGCAAATAAGAAGTCGAACCAACAGAATCTTGGTATTATTAAGTCATCAAATTTATGCGTAGCAGCAGAAACACTTATTCTAACTGATAAAGGTCATTTTGAAATAAAAGAATTATTACACCAAAAAATAAATGTATGGAATGGAACCCAGTTTTCAGAAGTTGAAGTCAAACAAACGGGTTCTAAACAAAAATTGATTAGTGTAAACTTAAGTGATGGAACAAAATTAACTTGCACTCCTTATCATAAGTTTATTATTAGTGAGAATTATTACGATTTTAAATCATTAGATAAAGCAAAACGTATTGATGCATCTAATTTGAAGTGTGGTATGAAACTTGCTAAATGGGATGCTCCAATTATTGAGGGTGATTCTAAATATGATTTTAAATATGCTTACACACACGGATTCTTTTGTGGTGATGGAACTTATAACAATGGACTTTATACAAAAGAATCACCTGTTCTATCTTTATATGGTGAAAAAAAGTATCTAATCGATAAACTTGATATTCGTTCTACTTCAGGTGAAGAAGATTCTAATGGAAGAATTAATACAACTCTTCATAAAGATATTGCACCAAAATTTAATGTGCCAATTAATGCTACTATTAAAAATAAGTTAGAATGGCTTGCTGGTATTCTTGATGCAGATGGTAGTGTAGCAAGAAACGGAACAAACGAAGCACTTCAAATTGGTTCAATCAAGAAGAAGTTTCTTGACGATATACTACTTATGCTTCAAACAATAGGAGTTAATGCAAAAGTAACTCTTATGCGTGATGCTACAGAAAGACTACTACCAGATGGCAATGGTGGAACAAAAATGTACAAATGTGAGCCTCTTTGGAGACTACTAATTTCATCTACAGGACTTTATCAACTTTCACGTATTGGACTAAAAACTCATCGTCTTGTATTTAATATTCGTGAGCCACAACGAAACGCTCAACAATTTGTATCAGTTGTATCAATTGAAGATAATAATCGTTATGATGATACATATTGCTTTAATGAACCTATTAATCATGCTGGTATCTTTAATGGTATTT
>Ga0114979_10002965_pt1 | contig 11408 bp, 10 predicted proteins | sample S_140625_EF_Meta_FD_87315 | JGI IMG/M metagenome (GOLD analysis project Ga0114979, IMG submission 87315) | Freshwater microbial communities from Lake Simoncouche, Canada to study carbon cycling - S_140625_EF_MetaG | ecosystem: Environmental > Aquatic > Freshwater > Lake | place: Lake... | reverse complement strand
GTGAGCGTCACGGAGAAGCCCGAGAATCCCGAGGCATTGTTCGCGATCGTCGGCCGCCGCAACGCCGGCAAGAGCTCGCTGGTGAACGCGCTGGCCGGCGAGCCGCGCGTGATCGTGAGCGAGATCGCGGGCACCACGCGCGACGCGGTGGACGTGCGCTTCGACATGGGCGGCAAGGTCCTGGTGGCCATCGACACCGCGGGCGTCCGCAAGCGCAAGAGCTGGGCGGACGACGTGGAGTTCTATTCCTACGCGCGCACCGAGAACGCCATCGACCGCGCCGACGTGTGCGTGCTGCTCCTCGACGCCACCGAGAAGTGCTCGCAGGTGGAGAAGCGCCTGGCCAGCAAGCTGGAGGAGAGCTACAAGCCCACCGTGATCGCGGTGAACAAGTGGGACCTGGTGGCCGGCAAGCTGACGCCCAAGGACTACATCGAGTACCTGACGCAGGAATTCCCGGGGCTCGAGTACGCGCCCATCGTCTTCATCAGCGCCAAGGACGGGACCGGCCTGCGCGAGATGCTGGCGATGGTCGCCAACCTCGACCAGCAGGCGAAGCACCGCGAGGGCACCGGCCGCATCAACAACGCGGTGCGCACCATCCTGGAGGCCCGTGGCCCCAGCAGCAACCTCGGCACGCGCGCCAAGGTCTTCTACGTGGCGCAGATCGACGTGAAGCCGCCCACCATCGCCATGGTGGTGAACAAGCCCGACCTCTTCGAGGGCACCTATGAGCGGTACTTCAAGAACCAGCTGCGCGAGCACCTGCCGTTCAGCGAGGTGCCGATCAAGCTGGTCTTCAGCGAGCGCAAGCGCGAGCACCGGGAATACTGATCGCGTCGATCGCCCGGCGAATGCCGCCCGGCGGCATCACCCCGGACGGACGGCCCAGTCCACCACGAACGCCGCGGCCGCCAGTGCGCCCACGATGCCCGTGGCGATGGACGTGGCCGCGAACGCATCGAGCGGCGCCACCCGGAACGCCGAGCGCGCCAGCAGCGCGGAAGCCACGGCGAACGATGCCCCGTCGAACGCGGTCTTGAGCGCGCCGTGGCCCACGGGAACGAAGTGCGCCAGCATCGCCACCGCCACGCAGGCGAAGGTGCGGCTCGCGATGTCGAACGCCGAACCGGCAGGCCGTCCGCGGACCAGCGAGAGCGCCGCGAACGCCAACGAACCCGCGGCGGTGCAGAGGATGATCCAGACCACCGCCGCACCGGCCGCCGAGAGCCGCTGGATGATGGCCGCATCACCGGGAATCCCCGGCATCAGCGCGGATGCCCCCGCCAGGCAGCCAAGCGAATAGACCAGGAGCGCCGAGGCACCCACGCCGGCCCAGAAGCGGAAGTCGCCCTCCGGGCAGAGCGGTTGATCGTGCGCGCGATTGATCATCGGGCGGGCATCGTAGCCCCGCGCCGGGATATCCTCGACCACGCAATGAAGGTCCAGATCCGCGATCGAAGCCGCCGTCCGGTCGGCGTGGCGAGCGTCGATCCCGCGCAGCGGCCGACGCGCGTGCGTGCCGTCGCGGCGGACGGATCGGAGCACGAGGTCTACCTGGACTGGGAACGCGCGATCGATGACGGCGGGCGCCTGCGCTCGTGCATCGCATGCGGCTGCCCGCACGTCTACCGCCGGCGCACGCTGCCGACGTTCGCCCCGTTTGCGCTGGTCCTTGCCAGCGCGGGCGTGGTGGCCGGCGTGCTCGGCTATTCGAGCGATCCGCTGGTGCTGGCGGCACTGGTGGCGCTGGTGGTGCTCGACCTGGCCGTCCTCGCGCTCGCCCGGACGCAGCTGGCCTGCTACCGCTGCGGCACCGCCTACGGGCGCGTTGCCATCGCCCGCTACCACCGTCCATGGGATGCCCGCACCGCCGCCGAGCCGGAGTGCCAGCCGGACCCGGAATCGGCGGATTCCGCACGCGGCGCACCCAGCACCCCGGGCAAAGGGCCATCGCTACCATCGAAACCATGAGCGTCCCGGACCACGCCATCACCCCTGCGGACAACGCCTGGATGCGCTCGCTCGGCGGGCGCTTCGTGGTGTTCGACGGCCCGGACGGAAGCGGCAAGAGCACGCAGTTCCGACGCTTCGCCGACATGGCGCGCGTCTCCGGCATCGAGGTGGTGGAGGTGCGCGAGCCGGGCGGCACCGCCATCGGCGAGAAGATCCGCGCCATCCTGCTCGACCCCGCCAACGCGGAGATGACCACCCGCACGGAGATGCTCCTCTACATGGCAAGCCGCGCGCAGCTCTTCGAGCAGCGCATCGCACCGTCGCTTGCGGCGGGCGCGCTGGTGCTCGCGGACCGGTTCGTGAGCAGCACGCTCGCCTACCAGGGCACTGCGGGCGGCATGGACGAGGAGGAGATCCTCGCCGTGGGCGAGGTGGCCACGGGCAACCACTGGCCCGACCTCACCGTGATCTTCGACGTCAGCACCGAGGTGGCCATGAAGCGGCTCTCGCCGCTCCTGGACCGCATGGAACAGAAGGGCGCGGACTTCCACGCGCGCGTTCGTTCCGGCTACGCCGCGCAGGCACGCCGCTGGCCGGAGCGCTACGCGGTGGTCGATTCGAGCGTCGGCCCCGACGAGGTGACCGCGGGGCTGCTTGCCGCGGTGCAGGCGTGGATGTCCGCAACTGCGCGGCCGCCGCGCGGCGCGACGCTGCGCGCGTGAGGCGATGACGCAAATCGAATCCCGCCGGCGTAATGGCCCCATCGCCTTGCGGGGCGGGCGGCATGGCGGATGCGCTGGCGACGTTCCCGTGACGCCCCGGGACTGGCCCCCATCGCCTTGCGGGGCGGGCGGCATGGCGCCGCCACTGCCCCTCCGGCGAGGGGGCCAGGCACCCGAGGCGCCAGTGGCGTCGGTTCGGCAATGGCCTCACCGCCGCGCTTGAATTTCAGCGCGCGAGTGACTCGACGTGCATGTCACGCTTGCGAGCACCCGCAGCGAGCACGGGACCCCTGGCCCGAGGCGTCGACAAGCGCGAAGTCCGGCAGCATTGCTACTGATTACTCCCGGGTGCCGCCCGGACGAGCGGTTGTCGTCGAGGCCGAGCGCAGCCGGGTGGAGCGAGGCCGTCCGCGGGACAGGGGTCCCGCGCGCAGCGGAGGGTGCGGTCGAGCTTCGAACCGCCCCGACTGCGACACAGGATGCGGGTGACCTTTGCACTGCCCCGTCCGCCTACTGGCCCCGTCGCCTTGCGGGGCGGGCGGCATGGCGCCGCCACTGCCCCTCCGGCGAGGGGGCCAGGCACCGTGTGCGCCAATGGCGTCGGTTCGGCAATGGCCTCACCGCCGCGACGTGGGTACCGGCACATGATTTCCACCGGACATCCACCGATGCATGCCTGCCGATGACTGTGCCGGTCCGGCTTTTCCACCGCGTCTCCACCTCGAAAACACATCGTGAAACAATGCACGTTCGATTGCGCAATGTCGCGGAAATTCCGCGGCCTCCGCTCGATTCCGCACGAACCACGCGCATACTCGGCCTCCGTGTGGACAGTGAGCGGGGCACTGCTTGCCCCGCAGATCGTGTGGGACCATGAATCCATCTGTTGCGCGTCGCGATCGGCTGAGCCGTTTCGTGGATTTGGCGCGCGTCTACCGGGGATGGAGCCGGCAGGAGCTGGCCTCGAACCTCGGGCGTGACCTCTCGAAGGTCGTTCCTGACAGCGGCAATCCGAAGCTCGACCTGGTGGTCGCGCTTGCCGAGGCACTCGACTGGAGCATCGGCGACGTTGCCCAGTGCGTGTGGGACGAGCCGATGCAATTGCCCCCCTGCGGGCTCGACTTCGCTGCGCTCGATGCGCAGGCGATGGAAGCGCATCGTGCCGGCGACTGGCGTCGGCTGGTGGCCGGTGGAGCAATGCTGCTCCGTGCAGCCTCCACGCCCGCGGAACGTGCCCGTGCGCTCAACCGCATCTCCGGCGGCCACGACGGCCTCGGCCGGCACGGCAAGTCGCTCGAGTGCATCCGCGAGGCGCTGTCGCTTGCACCGCTCACGCCGGGGCTGGAGCTGATGCTCCGCGTCAACCTGTGCGGCGCGCACTACTCCCTCTGGCACGTGGCCGAGGCGCGTGCCGCGGCGCGTGAGCTGGTGGATCAGTTCGAGGCACGGGCGCCCGAAGGCCGGCTCGAGCGCGTGGCGCAGGCATTCGCGCTGATGTACCGCGGGCAGTGCGCGCGGCGGGCCATCGCGGCCATGCCGGACACGGCGAAGCGCAACGCCACGGAGGCGCGTGCGGACCTGGAGCGTGCCGGCACGCTCTTCTCGAAGCTCGCGCGCGAGTTCGGCGACGACAGCTACGGAGGCGTCGCCAACACCTGCCGCGGTGCGCTGATGGAGGTGGACTGCGCGCTCGGCACGCTGGATCCGGTGGATGCCGTGGCCACCATCACCGAGGCGCTCGGCGGCGTCGAGGATCCCCAGCTGGCGCCGCCCGGCGACTGGCTGGAGAGCTACGGGTGGTGGTGCATCTTCGGATGCAACATCGCGGTGCGCTACCTGCAGGACCCGCAGTTCCACCGCGCCATGGCCATCTTCACCAACAAGGCGGTGGAGATCGCGGACCGTCTCGACAACTGGTCGCTCCGCGAGCGCGCCTTCAGCCTGGAGCAGGCGCGGCGCGACCGGCTCCAGAAGTCCACCGGCTTCGATGCCGAGTGGGTGCTGGATGAAGACGAGGTCCGCACCATCACCGGCACGATGGGGCGATTCCCGTCGTTCCGCGAGACCGGCTGGAAGATCCTCACCGAGGCACGCATCGTGGGTTCGGCATGAAAGGAGACACCATGAAGCACGCAACACAACCATCCCACAGCAACCATCCGCCCGGCGTGCGCCGGTGCGCGCCCTTCGCGGCGATCACCATGGCGGTCCTCGCCGCGTGCATCGCTCTCGTTCCCTCGGTCCATCGCGCGTCCGCGTGCGCCAGCGGCGGCGTCGTGGTGGCGGAGGAGGATCCCGGCCCGCCCCGCGACCGCAAGCGGTGGTGGCTGAACACCTGGTGCCACTCCATGCAGGAAACATGCTTCCTGCTCTGGATGGATGACACCACCGGCAGCACGGCCTGGCGATGGACCATGAGCGTCCGGCAGGTGAACACCCTGTACATCTGGTGGAGCATCTCCATCTGGCAGGGCACGAAGGGACCGTGAATCGCTGCGCCCCCGGGCGGGGTCTCCCATAGACTCCGCCCGATGGGCGCCAGCGGGCACGCAAGCAACGACGGAACCGTGGTCGGTTCCCCCTCCAGGCCGGGGGAAACCGGGCTGCTCCTCATCATGGCCGGGCCCTCCGGCGTGGGGAAGACCACCATCGTGCACGAGCTCATCCGCCGCTTCGGCGGCATGTTCTCCGTGAGCGCCACCACCCGCGCCCGCACCGCCAACGAGCGCGAGGGCGTCGACTACTTCTTCCTGGACGAGGCGACCTTCCAGCGCTGGATCGACGAGGACCGCTTCCTGGAGCACGCGCAGGTGTTCGGGCGTTCGTGGTACGGCACGCCGGAGGCAGCGGTGCGCGCGCAGCTTGCCAACGGGCAGCTGGTGGTGCTCGACATCGACGTGCAGGGCGCGGAGAACGTGCGCCGCCGCATCCCGGAGTCGCTCGCGGTGTTCATCCTGCCGCCCGACGAGCACGAGCTCCTCAAGCGCCTGCGATCGCGCGGCCGCGAGGACGAGGAGGCCATCCAGCGCCGCTTCGCCGAGAGCAAGCGCGAGATCGCGCGTGCGCAGGCGGGCAGCACCTTCGACGCATTCGTGGTGAACGACACGCTGCCGCATGCCATCGAGCAGGTGGCGGCCATCGTGTCGGCGCGCCTGCCGGCCGCGCGACGGGCGTGACGGCGCGGCGGGCGGAAGGCTTCGCGACGAGTAATTCCGCGATTCCAAGCCAATCCGCCTCCATATTTTGGCTCGAGGACGGGAATTCGCCGCACCCATCGTGTGTGCCGGGGTACCGTGCAGCACCGGCGCATCGGACGCCGTCCCGGCGACCGCGCCACACACCACCGACGGCCCCACGTTGACCACCGAACGGATCCACCTGAAGCGCCCCGCGGCCACCGAGCCCCGGCAGTTGCTTGCCCGTTATTTCGTCCCGATCGTCACCGTGCACCTCCTGGCGCTGCTGGTCTTCGTGCCGGCGCTCTTCAGCTGGACCGGCGTGATCCTGTGCGTTGCGGGCGTGCACGTCTTCGGCCAGACGATCACGATGGGCTACCACCGCCTGCTCGCGCACCGCAGCTTCGCCACGCCGCTCTGGTTCGAGCACGTGCTGGTGGTGGGCGCGCTCTGCTGCCTCGAGGACTCGCCGGCCCGCTGGATCGCCACGCACCGCATGCACCACGCGCACAGCGACGAGGAGGACGATCCGCACACGCCGCTCGTCACCTTCCTGTGGGGCCACCTCTGGTGGATCCTGGTGCGCAACCGCGAGCTGCACCACCGCACCAACTACGACCGCTACGCGCGCGACATCCTCCGCGACCCGTTCTACATGTGGATCGAGAAGAACGCGTGGAGCCCGCTGTGGTTCTACATGGCGCAGGTGGCCGTGTACGCAGCCGCGGGCTTCGGAGCCGCCCTGCTCTGGACCGACGCCGTGGGCGCCGCGTGGTTCGCGGCCAGCGTGGTGGTCTGGGGCGTGTACGCGCGCACCGTGCTCGTCTGGCACATCACCTGGAGCGTCAACAGCCTGACGCACCTCTTCGGGTACCGCAACCACGACACCGAGGAGAACAGCCGCAACAACTGGGTGGTCGCGCTGTTCGCCGCCGGCGAGGGCTGGCACAACAACCACCACGCCGACCCCGCGTGCTGCACAGTCCAGCATCGCTGGTGGGAAGTGGACGTCACGTACTGGGAGCTCCGCGCGCTGTCGCTCGTGGGGCTGACCAGCAAGCTCAACCCGCGTCGCGAAGTGCGCGCTGCGGAAGCAGTGGCGCGCGCGCAGGCTGCGCGGGTGCAGGCGAAGCCCACGAACACCCAGGCTGCGGGCGAGAGCGCCGTGGCGGGAATTGCGGCAGCGGCCGCGGGCGCCGGTGGTGGAAACCGCAGCCAGGCTGCGATTCAGGCCTCGCCAGGCTCCTCGAACACCTGAGGCGGGCCGATCACGGCACCGCCGACGCGCACGAGGTTGGCGCCGCATTCGACGGCCACCTCGAAGTCGCCGCTCATGCCCATCGACAGGATGTTGAAGTGCTCGCCGCCGGCACCGGTCTGGCGGATGTCGTCGTAGAGCTCGTGGCAGCGCTCGAAGCAGGGGCGCGCTGCGGCGGGGCCGCCCTCGAGCGGCGCCATGCACATCAGACCGCGCGCACGCACGTTGACCATGGTCTCGATCTGCGCCACCAGGTGACGGGCAGCGCCGGGCGCGACGCCGTGCTTCGATGACTCGCCGCTGACGTTCACCTCCACCAGCACTTCCACGGGCGACTCGCGCTTGGCGGCGGCCACCTGGAGTTCCTCGGCCAGGCGGAGGCTGTCGACGGACTGCACCAGGCGCGTCACCTCGACGGCCTTCTTCACCTTGTTGCGCTGCATGGTGCCGATCATGTGCCAGCGGATGGCCGGGGCAGTGCCACCGAGCTCGGCGTGGCGCGCGCGCCACTCGTCGATCTGGGCGGCGCGCTGCAGGAGCTGCTGCACGCGGTTCTCGGCGAAGTCCACCTGGCCCATCTGCATGAGCTCGCGGATCTGCTCGACCGTGCCGCTCTTGGAGACCACCACCAGCATCACGTCCTCGGGGCGGCGCCCGACGCGCTTCGCCGCGGCGGCGATCCGCGACTTCACGTCCGTGTAGCGCTGCTTGAGGGTGGTGCCGTTCGCGTCCTGCGTTCCGGTAGTCATGCGCGGAGGATACGGCGCGGGGAGGGTTGCGCTGCCGGGCGTCCGTATCCTGCGGCCGATGAGCCAGAACCCCACGCCGGCCACGCCCCGCAACGCCCCCTGCATCCTCGTCATCCGCGACGGCTGGGGCATCAATCCGCATGCCGAGGAACGGGCGGCCGACGCCACGCGCCTGGCCAAGGCGCCCGTCTGCGACCGGCTGGAGCGGGAATGGCCGCACACCCTCGTCAAGACCAGCGGCGAGGACGTGGGACTGCCCATCGAGAACGGCGAGCCGGTGATGGGCAACAGCGAGGTGGGCCACCAGAACATCGGCGCGGGGCGCATCGTGGACCAGGAGCTGATGCGCATCACGCGGGCGATCCGTGGCGGAGACTTCGCGCGCAACGCGGGACTCGTCGGCGCATGCGAGCACGCCAAGGGCATGACCGACACCGGCCGGCCGCGCGCGCTGCACGTCATGGGCCTCGTCGGCGACGGCAAGGTGCACAGCGACTTCGCGCACCTGGAGGCGCTGCTGCGTCTCGCGAAGGCGCAGGGCGTTCCCGCGGACCGCGTGTTCGTGCACGTCTTCACCGACGGCCGCGACACGGCGCAGCAGAGCGGCCTGCCGGTGGTGGAGCGTCTCGAGCGCGTGCTGCAGGAGACGGGCGGTCGCATCGCCACCGTGATCGGCCGCTACTGGGCCATGGACCGCGACTTCCGCTGGGACCGCGTGGAGCGCGCGTGGAGCGCCATCATGGGCCGCGCGGGCACCGCCGCGGGCACGAGCGCCGTGCAGGTCATGCGCGACTACTACGCGAAGCCGGTGTCGGCCAACATGTCGGGCGACGAGTTCATCCCGCCGACACGCATCCTGCAGGGCGCGGGCGTGCCGCAGGACGGCGATGCGGTGGTGTTCTTCAACTTCCGCGGCGACCGTCCGCGCGAGCTCACCATGGCGTTCACGCTTTCTGACGAGGCGTGGGCGAAGGTGAAGTCGGGCGGCTTCAGGCGCGATCCGCGCCCGCACGGCCTGCATTTCGTCACCATGACGGGCTACGAGGAAGGCCTGCCGGTGCGCGTGGCGTTCGAGCGCCCGGCGAAGATGGCGCACATCATGGGCGAATGGATCTCGGGCATGGGACTCACGCAGTTCCGCTGCGCCGAGACGGAGAAGTTCCCGCACGTGACGTTCTTCTTCAACGACTACCGCGAGGAGCCGTTCCCCGGCGAGCGCCGCACGCTGGTGCCGAGCCCCAAGGACGTGGAGACCTACGACCAGAAGCCGGAGATGAGCGCGTACGGCGTGCGCGACGCGGTGCTGGCGCGCCTGGCGGCGCCCGACTGCGAGCCGTTCATCGTCGTGAACTTCGCGAACCCGGACATGGTGGGCCACACCGGCAACCTGCAGGCCGTGGTGAAGGCATGCGAGGTGGTGGACGAGTGCGTCGGACAGCTCATGGCCGCGGCGCTCGCGCGCGGCGGCAGCCTGGTGATCACCGCCGACCATGGCAACGCAGAGCAGATGAAGGACCCGAAGACGGGCCAGCCGCAGACCGCGCACACCAACTTCACCGTGGAGCTCTTCGTGGTGGGCGAGGCGTTCCGCGGCGCCACGCTCCGCGAAGGCGGCAGGCTGGCGGACGTGGCGCCCACCATGCTCGCCATGATGGGCCTGCCCAAGCCCGCGGAGATGAGCGGCGAGAGCCTGATCGCCCGGTGATCGCCCGTTGAACGAACGCGGCCCGCCGGAAGCCGGCGGGCCGCGGAAACATGCGGAAATGGCGCGAATCGGCCGCGATTCAGCCGTGGATCAGGCGCCCCTCGGCCGCGAGCGCTGCCTCGTGCATGCTTTCGGCCATCGTCGGGTGCGCGTGCATGGTGGCGATGATGTCGTCCACCGTGCCCTCGAGCGCCTTGGCCACGCAGATCTCGTGGATCAGCTCGCTGGCGTTCTCGCCGATGATGTGGCCGCCGAGGATCTCGCCGTACTTCTTGCTGACGATGATCTTCACCAGGCCCTCGGCCGCGCCGTCGGCGATGGCCTTGCCGTGGCTCTTCAGGCCGTACTTGCCCACGCGGTACTCGATGCCCTTCTCCTTGGCGGCGCGCTCGGTGAGGCCCACGCTCGCCACCTGCGGGTTGCAGTAGGTGGCGCCGGGGATGGCGTCGTAGTGCACGCCCGTGGACGCGTGGCCGAACATGCGCTCGACCGCCACCACGGCTTCCTCGCTCGACACGTGCGCGAGCCACGGCGGGCCGATCACGTCGCCGATGGCGTAGATGCCGGGCACGCTGGTCACGTACGTGGCCTTGTCCTTCTTCTCCATGTAGTCCGTGGAGATGTGGCCCTTCTCGGTCTTCAGGCCGAGCGACGGGTCGAACAGCCCCTCGAAGCGGCCGGTGACACCGATCGCCACGAGCACCTTCTCGGCCTCGATCACCTCGGTCTTCTTCGTGGCCTGGTCCTCGATGGTGACCTTCGCGCCGCCAGCGACGAGCCGGACGTCGGCACCGGATGCCGTCTTCTCGACGGCCTTCGTCATGCAGCCGAGCTTGAATTCGATCCCCTGCTTCTGGAAGATCTTGAGCGCTTCCTTGGAGATGTCGTCGTCCTCCACCGGCATGATCCGGTCGAGCATCTCGACCACGGTCACCTTGGTGCCGAACGCGTTGTAGAAGTAGGCGAACTCCATGCCGATCGCGCCCGAGCCGACGATCACCATCGACTTCGGCCGCTCCGGCAGGTTCATCGCCTCGTAGCTCGAGATGATGGTCTTGCCGTCCTTCGGGGCGAACGGCAGCTCGCGCGGGGCGGCGCCGGTGGCAATGAGCACCTTGTCGGCGGTGATGACCATGTCGTCCTTGCTGACGGCACCGGTGCCCTTGTAGTAGTCCTCGTCGGCCTTCGAGACCTGCACCTTGCACGGGCCGCCGGCGGTCTTGCCTGCCAGGATCTTGGCGTGGCCCTGGATGTGCTCGATCTTGTTCTTCTTGAAGAGGAACCCGATGCCGCTGTTCAGCGTGCCAGCCACGTTGCGCGAGCGACCGACCACCTTGGACCAGTCGAGCTTCACGTTCTTCGGGTCGACCTCGAAGCCCATGTCCGCGCCGTGCTTGAAGGCCTCGGTGTAGACGCTGGCCGCGTGGAGCAGCGCCTTGGTGGGGATGCAGCCCCAGTTGAGGCAGACGCCGCCGAGCTTGGAGCGCTCGATGCAGGCAACCTTCTTGCCGAGCTGCGCCGCGCGGATCGCGCCGACGTAGCCGCCGGGTCCGCCGCCGATGACGATGAGGTCGAAGTGCTTTGCGTCAGCCATGGGTCAATTCCTCGGTTTGGTGGATTCGGTCGAAGGCCACATATCGTAGGGATCCGGGGCGCATCCGGGGCCCTTCGGGGCCCCATCCGGGCGGCGCGGGATTCCTGCGGTTTTTGCTAGCATCCGGCCCCCTCAGGACCCTCCGTGCGCACCGCGATCATCAGCGACATCCACTCGAACCACTCCGCGCTGGAGGCCGTCCTGGCCGACATCGACCAGCGGAAGGTCCAGCGCATCATCTGCCTGGG
>Ga0114979_10002962_pt1 | contig 11415 bp, 29 predicted proteins | sample S_140625_EF_Meta_FD_87315 | JGI IMG/M metagenome (GOLD analysis project Ga0114979, IMG submission 87315) | Freshwater microbial communities from Lake Simoncouche, Canada to study carbon cycling - S_140625_EF_MetaG | ecosystem: Environmental > Aquatic > Freshwater > Lake | place: Lake... | reverse complement strand
CTGCCCGCTGTCTCCCGAGCCATCGAAGGTTATCTCGGCCTGCTTGGCCTTGATCTTGCGGAAGTGTTTAAACAAGCATTCTTGGTTGTACTTGTATAGAAACTCTCTTGCTTTGTTGGAGGTTTCGAAGGAGAGTTCGCCCTTGTCTTTCTCCGAACAAAGTTTTTCGTAGGTTTCGATGGCTTTCTTTTGGTCGGGTGATATGCCCTTGTGCTTTCGTGATTCGGTTGTAGGTGTTTTATTCATAATGTTTTTCCTTTTTTCTTTTCGATGATGTGTGCCTTCATCCAGTTGATTAGATGGGCGGTTGCGTTGTCGTAGGTTTCCTTTGAGACTCGGGAGTGGGGCTTTAGGTTGGCAAGTATCCCCATCTCCCTTCGAGCCTCGTTGCGTTTGTCCGCATTTACCTTCGATAGCGAAAGCAAGTACGTCTTGAACATCCGCTTGTTTATGAGGCTACTCATGCGTGTTCGCCATCATTGTTCTCAAGCCCATCGTCAACCTTGTGTTCAAGCACAAACTTCTCGAGTTGGTTTTGCACCTCTGTTTGGAGGAGCATCTCCGCCTTCCGTAGTCCGAGACTAAAGGGAAATCTGTCCCGCTCGTCTCGCTTGATGATTAGTGTTGGGTTGCCTTTATATTCTCCACGTTCGAATATCATTTTAACTTTCCTCCGTTGGTTCAAAGAGGATTTTCCACTCCTCGTTGGTTATGCCTGATTTAATAAACTCCCGCTCATCGGCGGTTAAGTTTGGAAATATATCTTGAATCAAACCATCTCCTCGCAGGTACCGAGTCCATTGAAGCTCGCTGATGTCGAGGTGCATCGATTGGATTTTGAGACTGACTGGTGATTTGCGTATAATTTGCATAGTTTTTATTTTCCTAGTTGTTTGGTTTCCTACAAGTGAGCTCGTCGCTTACAATCCATTTGCCTGTGGAGTCTTCCGTCCAGTCGGCTCCGTCGCTCTGCTCGGCAATCTTGTTTGCTTCATCCGCACTATTGGCCTCTACCTCCATCGAGTAGTAGGTCGTGTTCTCGGCAAATACAATGTACTTCATGTTAGTGTTTCCTCTCGGTTAAACGACAAGTAGGGAACGATTGATTGCGGAGGTTACATCGCAACCAACCTTTTCAGCCATCGCAAATGATGTCTGCCCACTCGTCATCTCGTTAGACGCTCAAGTGCTCTTCGATGTTTTCCCCGAGCACCTGCTCTTCGCTGTCGGAGTCAACGGCATTGACCGCTCTTTTCCACTCCGTCTCCTTGATCTTACGTCCAAGGTTTTCTTCTATCTCGTCCTTTGTCCAAAAGAGAATCGCAAATGAATCGTTCTTCTTGTAGCTCTTGAGCCAGTCTTGGATTTGTTCTTTTGTCTGTAATCTCATGTTAGTTCCTCCCTGCAAAGGGATTTGGTTCCTTCTTCTGCTTGGGTAGCAGTACGTTGTCCTCCGATACTGGTTTCTTTTGCTCGACTACTATCACCTTCGGGGAGGGTGCCTCCTCGGCCTCCTCGCCATCGTCTGCAATCTCGCCCAGCTTCGTTCGCAGTACGGAGGTTACCGCACCACGGAAGTCGACTTGAAGGGCGAGCTTAATCATGTCGTTCTTATCTTTCTCGAGCTTCTTGGCCAAGGCTTCGTTGCCCTCCTCTCGCGATTTGGAGATTGCGTTGTCGAAGGCTCTGTGCCCGCAGGCCAGCAAACCGCCTACTACTCCGCTCTTCGTGTCGTCATCGGACGTAGCGATGAAGAGAATCTGTAAGCCCCACTTGAGTATGGCGGGAGTGCGGTCATCGTTCACGAAGTCGGTGATGCACTTCCCGATCTCCTCGAGGCGTGCTTGTCTCTGTGCTTCGTTTGTTTCGTCGTTGTTTGGTTTTTCGTTGTTGCTCATGGTTGTCCTTTAGGTTGAGGTGTGTTTAGTTTCGGTGACATTCGGGGGGTTTTGCGTTGATTTGCAACGTCTTGTCCCACGAAAAGTTGTTAGTGTTGATCGATGCGTTCCGAGTAATAAGGTTTAAACGCTTCGGCCTCGTACAGCTCACATAGTGAATGCGGAGGTTCGCGGTCGCGGATGTCTGTTACCAGCACCACATAGCGGTCGGCCTTGGCCAAATGCTCGGGTGGTATGCCGAAGCCGTGTGGCTTGGGGCGAGTAAGCACGGAGGCTGGTGTTCCGTCCGAAGTCTTTGCGTTTCCCTGTGTGTATATCATCATAGGTGATTTTTTTTACAGAGTTTTGAGAATGCTTTGCACGTTCTCGAGTTGATCGATGGCTTGGTCGAAGGTGTGGCAGGGGCACAAGCCCTCTGCGTTCTCCTCGTTACAAGGGTTCGCATCGCTGTCCCGCAGTTCCCGAAGTCGCTCGGTAAACTTTACCAAGTCGATGAGGTATCTGTTGACTGGTTTGTTCATGGTTAAACGTCCTTTAGTTCGAAGTTGTAGGTTCCGTCAGTGATTTTATTGAATCTGCCGAAGTAGTCGTCGTGACGATGGGTGCATACTTGAATGCTGTTCTCGTATTCGTTCGAGCATTCGCAGGCACTCCATCCCCACTCCTCGCAGATCGCGTTTACTTGTTCGTCAGTGTAGGTCTTATTCATCGCTGTCCTCCTCTTTCACCATCTGAATGTCGAGTACGTGCTTCGCCTTGAAGCGGACGGGCGTTCCGAAAAATAGATTTGGTACGAAGGCTGGCTCGTTGGCAAGCTCACCAGTGTAGGTGCCCTTCGCATCTTTCGTCTTCACTCGTACCCACATTCTTTCTGCGGATACCCTATTTTTTCGCCGTGGCATGACGAAGCCGAGCTTCGCATAGCACTCGTCGAGGGCTAGGTTGTTTCGTTCGTTGAGTTCGGGGATGGAGAAGGTGTCAGGGTTCGCCTGATTCCGTTTCTCTCCGTCCATCAGTTTGTATGTTTTAGCATTAGCCATAGTGGTTAAACGCTTTCTTGGTTAGGGTTTAGTTTTCGGAGGAAGCTCTGTACGGCGTGCAATTCACTGCGTCTCGCTTGGCAATCGCCTATCCATCCGAGGATGTAGCCGAGTTGCTCACCTTGTGAACGCTTCGCTTCTTCGTGCTTCGTGGCCACCTCTCGGTTAATTTCTCCGATGCGGTGGTCGATGTACGCTTGAACAGATTTCGTGATAGTATTCATTTTTGTTTTATCCATTCGAGTAGGTGTTGGAGTTCGTTTACGGCACTCTCGAGCTCGTTCACTGCGTTCTGGTCGTTCGCATGATCGATGCCGAGGTTTGTGTACTCAAGGAGTCGTGCCTCGATCTCCTCGATGATTTGGGTTGCGTCTTTCATTTTTTCTTTTTTCCTTTCGGGAGCTTTTCGAAGTATTCCTCGCCGTGTTTGTGGTACCATTCCTGCACTTGCTCCATGATGTAGCAGTAGATGGCACTCATGCCGTTGTTCTCTCGGGGGTTGTCTCCGAGCCCCGCATTCTCGTAGGCACTCTCGAGCTCTCTTGCATGGAGGAACCATGTGGTTTCGATCTCGTAGGTGTAGATGGGCACCGCTCCGTCGACGATCTCATGGATGGCACCGCTGTAGTCCAAGTCGTTGTTTAAACATGGGAGCTCTTCAGTCTCGGGATTCTGTTCGACGTAGGACTTGAGTTCGTCTTGTACGCTTTCGATGGCATTCGCCACCCGCTCCTCGAGGGTGTCTTCGATCTCAATGGTTCGTTTCATTTTTTCTTTTTTCCTTTCTGTAGGGCTTGTGTAGCCAGTTTGTTGACGCATTCGATGAGGCTGATTGCCTCTCCGTGTCCAAGGTTTGCAAACCCGATGTCGGATTTGAATGACGTCAACTTTCTAATCTTTCGCAGTGTGTCGCCTCGTGTCATTTGTTTTCTCCTTTTGATGGGCAGTCATACAACCTAAAGGTGCACGTCTCCGCATCGATTTCAGTGGGGGTGAATACGCCGAAGCCATCGCTATCGTCGTAAACGCTCACCTCTATTTGTCCCCCGCCTATGTTTACGAGTGCTGACCACTCGTGGGTGTCGCAGATGTTTTGAATGTCCGCAAGTGAGTAGATTGATTTGTCCATTGTTCGTTCTCCTTTAGTCGACATAGCGGAAGCATAGGTTTTTATCGTCCCATGCGGTCTCCGTTATGAGGTAGTTGATGCGGTTGCAGAAGTGCATACCAGCACAGATGATTGTTTCGTGCTCGCCGTCGAGCAGTGTCCAAACGTGCTTCGGGTTCGTCCTCCGCACTAGCTGTTCGTCCTCTCCGTAGGTTTCGAAGAGGATGTCGTCGCTAGGGTCGTCCGCTGTCGGCGTACGCTTGGTCGGCTTGTATTGTTTTTCGAATGATGCAAAACTTTTCATTGTTCGTGCTCCTATGTTTCGTGTTTCGTTTAACCGATGCCGTGAGGATTCGAACCTCACGAGCACCAGTACCCACTGCCCAAATCCGTTATGCCTTCGCATCCTCCTCACGCTCTAACTTGATGCCCGCCTTGGCCAGTTGCTCGATGATGAACTTCGTGTCCGTCTTGCCCTGCCAAGGGGTGTTCCCCGAGAACAACGCTCCGATGTAGATGTCCACCTGACGTTGCTTGAGCTCGCTCTCCGTCCAGTCTGTAGGGCATCCGAGACCGCTTCCGCAATCGGGGTAGTCAGTGTGCTCGATGACTCGGAACCAGCTTCGGCGAAAGCCAGCAGGGCTACCGAGGATGTGTGCCACTCGGTCAAGGGAGAGCTCTTCTCCCGCTTGCTTCAAGGGCAATTCCCAGCCCCAGATTTTGCCGTTCTTCTCCACCTTGCATGAGGCCGTGAGCTCGACGCTCTTGCCCAGTCGTTCGAGTAGGTCGACGATGGCGAGGGCATACACTCCCCGTTGGAGGATTTGCTCCGAGCTATAGGAGCAGGACGCCCCGACATTCACTGCCACTCGAACGATCTTCCCACGCTTGTCATTGGAGAACTCGTCGTCAAGCTCGATCTCGGAACCCCAGCAATCGGGCTCACCTTCAAGCACTCGTCCGATGTCGAACCAGTCACCAGTCGTGTCGAACTTGATGTCACGTTGGAAGCTGTACTCGGCGTTTAAACGTGAATAGAGCTTCGAGCTTAACTCACGGGCTTTCTTCACGCCCTCTGGCCAGCCGATCTTGAGACGCCTTACGCTCTCGAAGTAGTCGACTCCGTCTGCCCATGTCTTGGACGTGGGCTGTTGGTTCGCAGACTTGTAACGGCTGTTGTGGTCGGGGTCGGGGTCTCCCGCAATCTCGAGGAACTTCTCGAAGGTTAGCGGGAATACTTGTGTTGCCTTGGAGGAGTCCGAGGCGTTGGAACGTTTGGTTGTCATGGGTAGGTTTGTCCTTTCGGTTGGCAGTTAGGTTGACGTAGGTTGTGGATGGGTGACCTCTTTAGAGGGTGGCCAGCACTCGCTGTACCTCGCTCTTGTCCAAGCCCTTCCAGATGACCGCCTGCTCCACCTCGGCCTGCTTCCAACCGATGGCGAGTAGCTTGGCTCCGTTGATGGATGCCCGAGGGCTGACGATGTGGCGGATGCCCAGCTTGTCGATGGACTTGCGGATGCTCACCACACGCTCTGCCCACTTGTCATTCCCGCAAAGGGCGATCTCGAGCTTCGAGTCGTAGTCATGCTCGATGACCACGAAGCGGTCGAGGGTTGCTCCGTCGAGCTTATTCCTACCGACGAATTGCAGGGTTGCACCAGTGCCGTAGGTGTTGGCCGATGCAAGGCAACGGAAGTCCTTGTGTCGCTCGATCTGCTTGTCGGGGAACTCGCAGATGCCGTTGGCAAGGGCTGAATTGAGAGCCAGCACCACGTTCTCATTGCCAGCGTCGAACTCGTCGAGGAGGAATACTCCACCTTTTTCGTAGGCTTCACGGAAGGGTGTGCTTACATACTCCCCGCTTACGTTGATAAAGCCGACGAGGTGAGAGAGGGTGGTTTGCTTACACACACTGATGGTGCGGAAGGGGAGCTTCAAGGCGTCGGCCACCTTGTGGCAGGTCGTTGTCTTCCCTGCACCAGCACCGCCGACGAGCAGGATGCCACCGCTGATGTTTGCGGAGACAGCTTGCAGGATGCGGTTAAACGATTGATGCACAATTCCAACGTCAACCTTCTCACCAGAGGGGAGCTCAACTCGAACCTCCCTCGGGCTTCGTGCTTCGATGATCTCGGCGACGATTTGCCGTACTCGAGCCTCTTGGATGCCTTGCTGTGGAAGGTGAGGGAGCAGGGCTTGGAGCAGTGTGCTTGCCAATGCGTCACCGCTAGGTGTAGGTGTGGGGGTTTCGGTCTTCAATGGTGTGTCCTCCTGTGGGGTTGGGGTGGGTGTGTAGTCGCCAGTATCACGATCTGCGGTTTGCAGGGCAGAGCGGAGCTCGTCGACGATGGCGTTGGCTCTCCATTTGGGGGAGCCGATGCCACGCTTCGCACATTCTTGGCGAAGTTGGTTGAGTGTGAGGTTGTATGGGTTCATGGTCGTTGTTTTCCTTTCGGTTGGCCAATTAGGTTGAGTCGTTTAAACTTTCGGTGACACCCTTTAGGGTGGTTATTTGGGTTCGTGGAAATCTCCGCCACACTTGCAGATGGGCAGGCCGATGTCCTCAATCCACTTGCGGGACGTACGGATTACGAATCCGCAAGCCTTACACTCTGCCTTGATGAGACGAGTGCTGTCCTTCTTCCGCTGTGAGAAGTCGATGCTTCCCGAGGGGAAATCGCCTTCGAGAAGGATGAAGTCCTTGAGTAAGCCGTTGCGGAGCTTTTCACCTGCACCACACACCTTCGGGTCGCCTTCGAGGCCGATGGCGTTGGCCACTCGGCGAAAGTTCTTCCCGTGGCCTTCGTCGGGGTACTCGGCGAAGACTTGTGCATGGACAAGCTCATGTGCCAAGGTGGACAGGACTTCCAGTCCGTTCGAGGCGATCTTCGGAGAGATGAAGATTTCGTGGTGGTTGTCAGAGGAGGCAGTTGGCTTCCAGTGTTGACCGACAGCTTTGCTCCTGTCTGCACGCCCCCCTGGCCATCCGACGGATACTCGGATGCGTTTGGGTAGCGAGAGGTTTTTAGGCTTGAAGAGCTTCGAGTCGAGTGCTTCGACTGCCTTCTGTAGCCATTGTTCGCGGGTTTTGTTCATGGTTTTTTTATCCTTTCAGGATGGGTTGGTGGTTTGCTTCGATCTCCTCGATTGCCCAGCGGACGTAGTCCAAGGGTGATGCACCTTTGTTCTCGCCAGTAGACAAGTCGCTGACATACATATCAGAGACTCGTTGCTCGAGTTCGTCGAGGATGGTTGCGGTTTCGTTGTTCATGGTAATTAGGTTGAGCCGTTTAAACTTTCGGTGACACCCCTATGGGGTGGTCGAAGGCTTCGGGCTTTTCTTCACCTGTGGAAGCAGGCTACGAATAGGCCAGTTACGACTACGGGTATCGCTACTCTTACGATGGTGTCTAGGATGTCGAGGGCTTCGGGTGTCATGTGTATGTTCTCCTTTGGTTCAGCTTTTGAAGGCAGTTTTTAGGGTTGAGCGACTCACTCGATGCTCCCTTGCACAATCCTTGAGTGACGCCGAGCGTCCTTCGAGGATGGCAACGTAGGCAGACTCTATGCGGAGCTTCGTCGCAGAGTGAACGGACTCGGCTCTCCTCTGTTCGTGGGAGCGGAGGTCTTTGTCATTCAGCCAGCTTGGGAGGGAGCTTTTGGCTTTCCTCGGAGGGAGGCAAAGGGTTTGCTCGAGCACTTCCAAACGCTTACGGAGCGTGCTGATCTCCGTGGCTACGGCTTCGCTGTAGGTGGGTAGGTTCATCGTGGTGGTCTCCTTGTGTAGTGGACTAGTCCACTAGGTACGGGGGGTTGATGGCAAGGGTTTCGTCGCTGTCGACTCCGAAGAGTTCGCAGAGTTCCGTGTAGGCTTGTTCGTATGTTGTCATGTTATTGATTTTCCTTTTTTGGGTTCGACGCCGATCTCGCCAACGGCAAGTTTCGATGTCGCTAAATAGGTTGAGGTCGGTTAAACGGCGGTGACACCGAAGGTGAGAAGTCGCGTTATGTGTACGCTATGACGTACGCTTTTTTGCGTACTAGGTGCTTGCAAGCTGGTGCAGACATAGGTTCGCCTCTCTGTAGGATTCTGTTCGTTTATCCTTGGATCTAAAGGATCCAAGGGTAAACGGCGTCGCTTTTCAGAGTCGTTTAAATATGACTATCTGAATAGTCATATATAAACGGGGTAATTGCTACAGAGGAAAGTGCTTCGTTGACAAGGGTTAATAGAGTATTGCAATGCAATACACTATTAAAAGGCTCGCGTAAGATTCAACGTGCTTCGGTATTGCTATTGTTCTAACTCTTTGTAGCATAGATTGAAGATGAGCTTAACAGAGCAGAGCAACTCTAATAACGGGAAACGTTATAGAGTTGGGAAGAACGTTAAAGAGCAGGTCAAGATTGCTTACATGACCACTAGACTCACTAACAATCAGTTGGCAGAGAAGTATGGTCTCAAGTTGGGAACCATTAACTCTTGGGTATCAAGAGGTAAATGGTTCGAGGAGAGAGATGCAATACTAGAGCAAACAGCCAATAGAGCCATTGCAATACAGCAGTCGATTGTCGAAGACAATGTTACTAATTTACAGAAACGATACCTTGAAAGGGTGCAGAAACAGGTTGACCGAGGCCTCGTTGCTATTGAACAGAGTTCAATGGTATCAGTTTCAGAGGTCGACACTACTTTTAACGCTATGAACAAGGTTCATAGTGTGGCGAAGTCAGTCTATGGTATTGAAGCACAGCAAGTTAAAGGTGATAATCGTCCGATTATCAATGTCGCTTTCCTCGCTTCGAATCCCAATTTGAAGTCGAATCCGAATCAGATTCGGGATTCGATAGCAATCGAAACGTCGGTTAAGCCTGCCGAAGGCAGTTAAACAACTGCGTTGATTGTTAGACAGATATCAACGTAGTTGATACACTGTCTATTGTGCGACTTATCGGATGACGGGGGCACCCCTGTCTTCAGACGCAGGCGTCAGACTTCAGACACGCCCCCTCCCGCCCCCACCCCCGCCCCGCGTTCGCTAATTATTGACTCTCTTACAAAAAAAAAAAATTATTTTTGGTTGATTTTGGCCCCCGGAAACGGCGTATATATAATGAGGGGATTAGAGTCGGAGGAAAACTCCGGACGAAAATTGGGAACCCCGAAAGGGAGACAGCCCACGCTTCTATCCTTAACACCCCTCGACTATTTTACAGTATCTACGGGTTTCCAGATTCGGTCTTCTCTGTCTAAGACCAGCGACCACTCCATAAGAGTGCTGTACAGCCGGTAACCAAAGCCAATACGGAGAAGGGTTCGGCTAACTAGATCGCCGAGAAGGTAGAAAGCTAAAGAAGGTAGAAGCAGAAGCTTACTTACCAAGCCGCTTGGTACGGATCGCCAAATACTTATCAAGAGCTTTTTCGCCGCTTCGAATCTTTTTTTGTAAGGCTTTTTCGAGCCGGCCCACTGGCTTTTTTGTCTTTGAGGTATTCTTTGAGGGCCGCGTTAAAGGCGTAGTTGAAAAGGGCTTCTTTGTCATCTTTAATTAAATTCATACCGTAGGCCACAAGCCCGTCAATAACATGGGGGGCGCAGTCGATGTCCAGCTCGACCATGTCTATCTTCCGGGTATTCCGGATCTTAAAAAGAAACTCTTTACTGGGGGAGGCTTTTGAAATCATTTGAGTGTGCGTCCATCTTCGCTTGTAGGGCTTTTACTTCTTCCTGAAGTTTAAGAATGGTGTCGTTACTGGATTTAACCATAGACCAACTTTCGTCTAGGCGTGCGGTAAGGCTTTTAACTTCTTTATGGTACATTTCGCAGTGCTCCACGATTTTGCCGTAAAACTTATGAAGTTTATCCAACTCTCGCTCCAACGAGAAATCTTTCTTCATTTCAGTTTGAGGCCAGTGCTTATTTGAATTATTGATTGTATCGCTCATGGGTCAAGATCCTTTGCGTTTTATTATTTCAATGTCCGACGATTGGGTCCCAAACATTAAACCGTTTGAGGAAGTGTAGTAAACAATATAATCATCGTCCGGCTCATAGCGGCCAATCCATTTGCCGACGGGTATAATTTCGCCCGTAGATAGAATCCGAATGGAATCTTCATCTTCAAAGATCATTTCAAAAAAGTCAAAAAGGCCGGGGTTCCGCTGCCAACATACGAGCCAAGGATGTTGTAGTAAAACCACTCCTCCGCATCTTCTTCGCTCATCCCGTCTCGTTCGCAAAGGTTCTTAAGGACAATTGCTTTGTCGTACGTTGCAACTGGCCCAACTGAAAAGTGTTCCATGAAACCAATAAGAGCGTTGTCGTGATCGTCTGCAAACATAGCGTCTTCGTTAAGCTCGGCTATTGCTTCGCGTTTCGCGCTTCGAGATAGAGTTTTCATATCATCGGGTCTCGTGCTTCGGGTTGCTTGGGCCTTGGCATATCATAGGTTTGATTTTCCATTCCTCGGATCTCTCTCATATCTATACAGCGATGCTCTCCGGTCGAGCAAATTTCTACAAGGTATACGGGATTGTGGCTTAGGCCGTAGTCAATAACGGCAATCCATAGAGCCTGACCTAAGGGTGTTTGCACCCACCTCTCAATGGGTAGAAACGTCATTAAAACGTTTAACTGAGGGTCAGGAGATATTGAAGCTTGTTTACCGCTGCAAGAATCTCGTCTCGAATATTTAATAGGTCTGTGTCGTCAGTGGGGTCCAACATAGCTGGAACCATATCAACAAGAAATTCTTCAAATCTGTCAGCGTAAACCAATGCAGCCTCTGAATAATTTTGAAGAGTAAAATTAAAAGCCGTATCGGCAATAATCCTGCCGTACTTGCCCATAAATACTTCTATAAACTCGTCTACGTGCTCGGAAAGGGATTCATAGGTTTTCCCGAAGGCTTCGTGCTGCGAGAAAGATCTAGTCTGCCAATGGTAAATACGGAATTGATTCTGAGCTGCAACAAAAGAAGTTAATAGTAGAACGCCGTTCTTAGCGATGTCTTTTGGTGGTTGTTCGTTGTCCATTTGCAAGTTGTACAGGTTTCGTTGCAAAATGCAAAGAAAAACTTAGGGTGGACTTCGGACTTAGTAAGTACCCCCAAAGACTTTCCGGCAGGAGGGGCCGTGGCTCTGAGCAAAACACATATACATACTATAATAAACTCTTTTTGAAGTTAAGTAAGTATATTTAAGTCCACCCCGGCTCTGGCCATCAACGACTTACAAATCAAAAACCAAGCCTATTTAAGTCCACCCCCGGGGTACAAGACCACCCCAAAGGGGTGTTTAAAGGATTGGGCAGAAGTGGATTCGAACCACTGAAGGCGTAAGCCAGAAGATTTACAGTCTTCCCCGTTT
>Ga0114979_10002956_pt1 | contig 11434 bp, 14 predicted proteins | sample S_140625_EF_Meta_FD_87315 | JGI IMG/M metagenome (GOLD analysis project Ga0114979, IMG submission 87315) | Freshwater microbial communities from Lake Simoncouche, Canada to study carbon cycling - S_140625_EF_MetaG | ecosystem: Environmental > Aquatic > Freshwater > Lake | place: Lake... | reverse complement strand
TTTTTGAAATATTGGAATGGACTGAAAGTTGGTGGTGTTTTTGCTATAAATGTAAATAACGAGATTTACGAAAAAAGTCTTGTGCCACTATTGGGTGAATGTCACGAATCACATAATCTAAAAATAAGTCACGAAAAGGTAAAGAAACAAAATACAAAGAACTAATTTACGTGTGGATTAAAAAATAAGTATAATGTATAAATATGCGTGAGAAGAATGGACACACTTACCTAAAAGAGTTGGAAGAGAAGAAAGAACGCCGTAAGAAAAAAGACCCGATGGCGATTTTCAGCAAAAAGACAAAAAAACCAAGCCAAAAATCTCGTTCTAAATTAAATGGCGGTAAAACTGATAAGTATTCAAAAAAGTAATAAGGCAGGGAAGAAGATGATGGCTGTGTTTGATGTTGATGGAAAAGAAAAAACAATTCATTTCGGAGCGAGTGGATACAAAGACTTTACAATCTATTCAAAAGAAGACCCTAAAAACGCAGAGAAAAAGAGAACCGCATACATAGCGAGACATCGTGATAATGAAAACTGGTCTAGTCCTATGTCGGCAGGTGCTTTAAGTCGGTTTGTGTTATGGGAATCGCCTACTATATCAGGTGGTATTCGTGCTTACAAAAAGCGGTTTAGTTTTTAAAATCATATTAAGGTATATGGCTTTAAAACAATTATTAGCCTGTTTAGGCAGAGCGTTTTTTAAATTACATTTGAATTGTAAATGTAGCCGTTGTTGTGAGTGTGATAGTGATTGTTTTGAAGGACCCGAAGCGAAAAACACTCCACCACCGTCGCCACATCCATCGCCACATAGACAGCGTATATTACCAAAAATACCGATTAGTGCCTAAATATATAATTAATTTGTCTACTAACAATAAAGATGGAAGTAGATAAACCCGACCGAATGGAATTGTTGTCAAAGTTAGTGGCTCTGCTGGAAGAACATAAGAAACACAAAGACTACAAAGAAGTTAAGAAGCGTGGACGACCATCCAAGCAGAAGACAGAAGAAGTTATTGAAAAGCCAGTTCGTAAGACAAAGAAGGATGTTGAAATTGATGAGGAGGAAACCCTTCTAACAAAGTTGAAAGATAAGTTGAAGGGTTCACAATATTTAGAAGCCCCTAAAATCAAAAAAGCCAGTTCGGCCAAGCCAAAAAAACCACTTGAAGATGATGAAGAAGCAAGTGATAAAGAAGATATTAAGTTGCTTATTAAAGAAGAGATAGAGGCAGTTAACCAGCCACCACCGAAGATTGAAGAAAAACAGCAAGAAATCCAGCAGACTATTAATCAAGTAGTAGAGGCGATTGCTCCTGATATGTCTAAGATAAAGGTGGCTGGTATAAAGTCATTTTTGGGAAGTTATAAAAATAAAGGGTTGTAATATTGTAAATGACTGAACCACTACTAACAGAACAGAAATCCAGATTTTCTATATTGCCAATCCATTACTCGTCAGTCTGGGGAATGTATAAAACGGCGGTTAATTCGTTTTGGAAAGCAGAAGAAGTGACGCTTACAAGTGATTATGCCGATTTTCAAAAACTTAATGATGATGAAAAGTATTTCATAACGCACATATTAGCATTTTTCGCACAGAGCGACGGAATAGTGAGTGAAAATCTGGCTTTGAGATTTATGGGTGATGTGAAACTCGCAGAAGCACGGGCTTTCTACGCCTTTCAGATATTTATGGAGACTATTCACGGGGAGATGTATTCTTTACTTATAGATGCTTTCGTAAAAGACAATAATGAAAAGTCAAAATTATTTAACGCGATAGATAACTTTGAATGTATAAAACAAAAGGCAGACTGGGCTATGAAGTGGTTAGAGAGTAAGACGGCGACATTTGCCGAGAGATTGGTTGCCTTTGCTTGTGTGGAGGGCATATTTTTTAGTGGTGCGTTTTGTGCTATTTTTTGGCTTAAAAAAAGAGGCTTGATGAAGGGACTGACATTTAGTAATGAGTTAATTTCCCGGGATGAAGCCTTACACACAGAGTTCGCTGTGTTATTGTATCATATGTTAGTGAATGTGCCTACGGATGTGAGAGTGCGTGAAATTGTGTCCGAAGCAGTTGAAATAGAGAAGCGATTTATATGCGAAGCGTTGCCCTGCCGACTGATTGGAATGAACTCTACGCTAATGAGCCAATACATAGAGTTCGTTGCCGACCGACTATTACTACAACTCGGCTATATAAAGTTATTCAATAGCACGAATCCATTTGATTTTATGGATATGATTAGCCTTGAAGGTAAAACGAACTTCTTTGAGCGTCGTGTGGGCGAATACAATCTTGTAAGTGATGTTAGGAGTGATGGTGCTTTTGATGGGGACGGGGCTGACTTCTAACCCAACTAATTCCTACCTTTCAAGTTGAAACATAGGTAGAGAGTTGAAACTTTTAGACCCTTTGGAAAAACAGAAAAGCCAGTTCGGGCAAGCCAAAAATTAATTATGTTTTGTAAATATAAATGAATAACACATATATTAGCAATTCAAGTATACACGGTTTAGGAGTTTTTGCCTCTCAGGACATTTCAAAGGGTTCTAAAATTGCTGATTACTATGGTGAGGAAATGGCTTGGAACACATTTAAAGCAAAATATGGCGAATATAAAAGTAATTCGGAACACACTTATTCTATGAGACGGGTAGGAAAGATTTTGGTGGCAAAAGAAGAACCTTATAAATCAAAGAACATCACAAACTACATTAATGAAAATAAGAACGGCGTTAATGTTGTATTACGGTCAAGAGCCTTATATGCGGGTAAAGACATACCAAAAGATACTGAATTATTTCTCCAATACCCAAAAGATTACAATCGCTACTGGGAATCCACCAACATTCCTACCTTTCAAGTTGAATCTGAGTTGAAGAGTTGAAACTTTTAGACCCTATGGAAAAACAGAAAAGCCAGTTCCACCAAGCCAAAAATTAATTGTAGAATATATATTTATATTATGTATAAATGCCTCGTGAGTTTCTTTCTAAACTAAAACTTCGTGAATTGAAAAAGATGATTAGTCTTCACAACAAGCAGGACAATCTTACGCCATACTACAAAATGAATAAGTCTGAAATAATTGATGCTATGATGGGGTTCTTCACAGCAGCACAATTGAAAACTCTTGCTTTAAAAGCAGGTTTCGGAGACAGGTATGCTGAGACGTATCCGGAGGCAAGTAAAAAAGGCCGTGGTCGCCCCAAGGGAGCGAAGAATGTTGTTCCAAAAGAAACCACAAAGAAAATCCGCGAAGAGATAAAGAAAAACGCCAAAAAAAATTGAAAGCGGTTTTTAGGAATTAATGTCGACACATACTATAAACCAAAGATGGAAGCATTTAAACAATACCTCACAGAACAAACTCTCTCTTCGTTTAGCGTTGATACATATGTGTCGTCTATGAATAGACTTGGCGAAATTATTGGAATGGATTTTGAAGATATTGATTACGCGAAGGTTAAGCAAGTTGAAAAGAAAATCAGGGCAAGTGAATACGCACTAAACACAAAGAAGACTATGGTTACGGCGATACTGAAATATATTGAAATGATTAAGACGAAGCAGGTAATCGTGGATAAGTGGTTGGAAGTTCATACACAGTTGAAGGAAGAAATTATGAAGATTGAGAAGAAGAATAAACTGAAAGCATCGGAGGAAGAGAAGTATATGCCCTATGATGAAATGAGAACGAAGTTCGTTGCTTATTATGATGGGCTTGAAGACAAAGCCCGTTATGACTCATTCTTGCTTGGTTGTCTATTGTTGCTCCCAGCACCTACGAGGCTTGGTAATTACCGCAACCTACAAGTGAAGACGCTGAGTATTGATAATTACAAAGATGATATCGCCGAATTAAGTGATGAAAGTAATTACATCATTCGTTTACCACTTAACACACGCACCACCTACTTCTTCGTGTTTAATGACTACAAGACAAAGGAGAGCGTTGGAAAAGTTGTAGTTCAGGTTGAAGACCAGACATTAAAGAGTATTATTGAGGCTCACATCGGCGAAGAAGATGATGTTGTGTTTAAAGATATTGAACCAGCATCGCAAACTATGACGTTGAAGAGAATAACAGAGCGTATTTATGGTAAGTCATTTTCAGTTAATATTATTCGTCACGCCTTCATCACATTCATTTACGACACACAAAAACTCTCCGCAGGAGAGAAGGAGGAGATATTGAAACTGTTCGGTAATAAATACAAGCCCAATCAGGCAGATTTATACTATCGTAAATTGTGAGTCATTTTTTATGTTTGATATTTATATAACATATGACAACTAATATCACGTCTAACAGTTCAACAACACCATTACTGGCTAATGGCACATTTTTCGGGTTTTGGACGCCCGTAAGCACGTATTCGGCTGTAAATGTGTTGGCAAGTTCTAATGTGGCTGGTGAAGTGTCTATTCAGTTCTCCACTACACGGACGAGTGTTGATTTTGAGGTTAGTATTGCGGTCGCTGGTGGTGAAGCACAAACATTATCACAAACTATTTTAGCCCCCTATTTTAGAGTTAAGTATGCTAATGATATTGTTAATCAAACTACTTTTCTATTATGGACTACTTTATCGACCGCATACCCTACTGAGGTTGCTGTGGCTGTTGATTTAGATGCTAATACAAGTAGCGTCGCTGTCTATGGGCAAAAACCAGATACTACTCTGTCTGCTTTACAATTAGACGTAAGTGGTAATCTTAAAACAACGGCAACTCTTTCATTAGACGGCACGCTAAATGTAAGTGATGCTTCAAGCCACGAACTTCTTATTGATTTATCGGCTGCTATTTACGAACAAACTAATAGTCTGCTTTATGATTTAGACATCATCGCAAACCACGGGAACGATGCTTCGGCGAATGCTTTGGCAACCATAACGGCAATTGAAACACAGACAACGGACTTGTCTAATGCTTTGACCGCTGTTGTTGACGGTCTAAAAGATATAAGCGGAACTGTGTCTGTGTCTAATACATTATTGTCCGTTGTTGATGTGAGTTCGGTTGCTCTCTTGGAGACCTTAAATGAGGCTGTTGGTAATATTGAACTAAACACGACTATTCTTGGAGTTCAACCTCTACACTTGTCTCTAACTGAAAATGGAACGTCGGTGTGGGCTGACGGATACCCGTGGATTGTTCCCGCTACTGGCGAGGACGGTTGGGCTTACATTAACGAGTATGGCGTAACTGGGACGCAGTTGTATTACTACGCAAACGCACCTGCTCTTGTGCCGTTGTCTATTGAACCGAACATTACACTTGGAAGCGTTGAATGTGGTTGGTTTATTGGTAATCAAAAGTTATTGACTGACCCCGATAATCGCTTTATAATGAATATTTACACACAGCCCACGGGCGTTGATGACTTTGCTTTTTGGTATCACTCCCGTCGGGCGTATCAGGTGTCTTCGTCAGTTGTGTTGAGTAAAGGCGTGGACTATTTCTTTTACTGGGGCGTTGACCCGACTTTACTCCACCCCGAATACAAACATATTGAATTGTCTCTTGCTATAAGTGAGGGAGATTTGCTTCCCGAGGAGGTGGTTGAGTTTATGTCTGTGAATGTCCCGACCATACCGCCTATAAATGAGTTCTATGGAGTTGTGAAACAAGCGGGTTTCGTTGGAGCAAATACAATTCGTAATGTTTATTTTGATAATGATGTGTCATTTAAGGCACAGACGCAAGTTGGATTGCTGGACTTCTCAGGAACAGAGTTGCTTGTTAGAGATGCGTCAGCAATCGCTCTTCTTGCGGACATCGCCAACGGCATAACGGTTGAGGTTGGAGAGGTGGATATTAGTGGAGTGAGTGTTGTTGACGGTAAACTGTCGGTGCTTGACGTGTCAGCGAATCTTGAATTACTTACAATTAGAGAGATTTTAGCCGACATCGTCCCAGTGGCGAATTATGGTCTGTTGAACGACACCCCTACATACCTACCCATCAGGGTTGATGCCAGTGGTGCTATGCTTGTTTCAGTAAATAACTCGCAAACGGTAGTTGAAATCAGCGGAGGAGTTGTTGCTGACTTGTCAGGCTCTTCTTTCACGGATGGTAAGTTGAATGTATTTGACTCTTCTTCAAACGAGCATCTTTTCGCAATTGAGGATATATTGGAAACTGGATTTATAAATGTTTATGACGCAAGTTCCGAATTGGTGTTGGAGGCAATTAAGACACAGACCGACTTACTTACATTTTCATCAAAAGACGGACTTAATGCTTTACTTGTAAAAGTTGATAATCAACTTACAACACCGTTTAGCGTCACAGAGACCAATCCGATTACATCTGTGTTCGCTAAACTCAAAGATGCTGATGACGTTGCTCTTACCAGTTCGGCAACCGAATCAAATGGCAATGTGCTAAATACACGACTATTTGGCTATGATATTGCTAATGACCTTGTGCGTCCGGTGCGTCAGGGGGAGAACGGTGGTCTATTCGTGGAAAACATTACCTCGGTTGATTTTGAAGTCGTTGTAAAGCAAAGTGTTCCAATTGAAATCAGCGGGAATGTGGTTGTTAATGACTTGTCTGTGAATATTCTTAATTCGTCACTTGACGTTAATTGCTTTGGTTCATCGGACGGAACAACATTTCATCACTTAAAAACAACTGCTACTGGCGAACTTGTTACGCATAGCCAGACCAGAGATGGAGCGGGAAATGCTATTGATTCGACCGATTTTGGGACATACCGAGCGTTGAATGTAAATGTATCAAACTCGGCTATTCCAGTAAGCAATACAAACGCCAATGCCCTTTATAGCCGTGCTCTTGATGTATCAAATGTACAGGTCGCTAACAATGTGACTGTGACTGGTCCCGTGCGTGTAGGGAGTTCCGATGCGGATACACAGGGCTACACCTATATCTCGGCGATTATGTCATTTACCTCGGTTACTACGGGTGGTACGATATATCTTGAAGTGAGCCACGATGCTAATCTTTTCGCACGCCCAAGCGGAGCAAGCACATTTGTGATGTTGTCAGGAGCAAGTGTTACAGCAAGCATTTTGCTCTCTTCACCTGTTCCGTTCAGATATGCTCGCCTCTGGGCTGATACTGGATTTGTTGGATTGGGATGTTCAGCGTGGATATGTATGAAATAAAATCACCATTAAATATATGTGGTTTACATTCATAGCGTTAGTTCAGTTTGTATGTTATTTAGTGATAATGACTGATTGGCTTATGAATGACTTGGATTAATTTGATTACGCAATTATTACGCAATCAAATTATTTATACTTGCCTTTAATGGCTTTCACTTCTGCCTTATAACTCTTCTCATCTTGTTTCGTCATAGGTTCTCCCTCAACAATAGACTCATATTTGAGTTTAGCACGTTTGATTTTTCTTATTCCACGCTCACGCTTTCTTTCTGCTCTCATACGCTCATCTTCATCCATTCCACGACTCTTAACAGATGGAAGAATTGGTTTTTCCTCACCTCTAACAGACGACATAATTCTAAGGAGTGTTCCAACATCTTTGGCGTGTTTCAAAATATAATCTATTAAATCTTTTTTAACAACTCCCGACGGAAGAGGCACAGAAACAATTTTGTTGTATTCCCGTGCTACTTTGAATAGTTGTTGTGAAGAAAGTGTTTCAAGTTGTTCCCTCATTTATGACTATAACATTAGATTTTATAATATTACAAGCATATTTATGTTTAGTGAGGCTCGTTTGTAGCATTTCTTTACCACAATTAGCACAATTAACCCGCTTCTTCTTTTTATTAGCGTTAATTCTGTCTTTATTATCTTGCCTATAACGCCTCATATATTCTTTCTTATCAGTCTTAACAAGGTCGGCATATCCAGTTGAAGTCTGTTTATTTACGCACGGAAAGTTATTGATGTAATAGTCTTCTTGTGCTGTCATCTCTTCATATGAATTACACGGGTAATTCTCTACAAGTTCAACAGTATAGTCTCCGCCTTCAATAATAGCAGAACTGGTATAACGCTTTTTCACACGCTCATAGTTATTGAATCTCCATTCGTGAGTGCTTAACCGATACTTAATATTCCGTGTAGTAGCCCCGTAATAGCAGAGTCCAGTTTTATTACAGAGAATCTTGTAAATTTTTGTGTTTTGATAGTTTGGATTTCGGAGTGTAGTTGGTTGTTCACTTGTTTCGTTATTCATTTCTAATATACTTATTCACTATTTCTTTATGCTGAAAAATGACTTAATGATATATCTTCATATCAAAGTAATTATTGAGCGATGAAGACAATCCAGGTTGGAGGATATAAGGGACTTGCTGAAATTATGTGGGCTATGGTTGATGATGAAGACTTTGAACTGGCTTCTACGTATAAGTGGTCTCAACATAAACGCAAATACACGACTTATGCTGTAAGTAATATACGAGGGTCTATGTTGCTCCATCGTCTTATATTAGGGCTTGATTCTAGCGATGAGCGTGTTGTTAATCATATTGACGGAAATGGCTTGAATAATCAACGGAGTAATATTGAGATATGTTCGCGACTGTATAATAACCAGAGTATTAACAAGCCTAATTCAAATATAGGATGTGTTTATTTTGATAAAAAATGCCGAACTAAACCTTGGAATGGTAGTATTAGCATAAACAAAGTTAGACATCAAAAATACTTCGCAACCGAAGAAGAGGCAAAAGACTTTATAGCCGATAAACTATCAAATAAAATTAACCCATCATAATATATAACAAAATGCTTATAGAACTCTCACAGTTTAATTCGTCGTCTGTGTTTTCTTCTAGTGATTGGACTAATACAATTCAGCCATTAGTTATTAAGCCAGAAGGCACTTTGAGTTTCAAGGGTGGGTTTTTAGATTATGCTACAACCAGTCAGATTGTAATTGAACTTCCGCAAGATGTGGATGTAAGCATTCAAGTCGGATTTTATATGGCAGCACCACCGGTGAATAGCACGGATGGAGACGGACCACTATTCACTTCAACACAAGCAGACGGCGAGATTTACATTAACGACATTACGAAATATCAGGCTTTTGACCTTTATATAGCGAGAGACCACAGATTAGAAGACCGCTCCTTTCCGTTAGTCACCTCAACAAAGACATTTACAATTCCAGCAGGTAATTACAGTCCTGATGAAATTAGTGAGATTATTAACGTGAATTGTATTAGTGTTCCTTATAATTTACATGGTTCAGGAAGCGACTTTAACAATAATGAGGCATCAAGTTTTTTCCGGTCAACTACCTTTGATATGGTGACTTGTGCCTTAGAGCCTATTATCGGAACTACTCACGGCGGAGATGCTGTATTACAGGCGAGAGATGTGACGCAATTACAAAGTTTTGCTGTTGGAGATGATGTGAGTTTTTACGATTTAATTCCGGGAAGTGGTTTTGACCAGACTTTTGAGTATATAAGAACAATTACCGCAATAGATATGAATACCGGAATAATTACAATTGACCCAGTCTTAGAGAGACAACAAGAGACCAATTTAAATGTGTATATGTACAAAAACATCTACAAAGGCGGGGCTACGTTTGATGCTTCTAATTGTGTGAGATATTTCCGACAACCCAGCGGGTCAAGGGTGTTTGATGCTGATGCTTATTTTAGATGGGCTCCCGAAGATGGTAGAAAAACTTATATGATGGGTGCTTCACAGTTTCAGTTGGAGTATAACTACAACAACAATTCACTCTTTCAGTTCACATATTTACACACGCCGTTTTATGACGCTGGGGTTGAGGCTGTAAATTATTATTTTGCTGGGTATGCTTTCAATAACATTTTCGCATTTACTAATACTATCACAGGTGTTTTCATAAATGATTTACAACCTCAGTCTTTTTGGAGTAGTATTCTTGGCTTTCGCTATAATGACCTTGTTGTGACGAATGACCCAGCGACTAACCGTTTATCTGCTCCGCTGAGATGTGGAGTAAATATAACTGGAAATCTTGTTGCTAATGATGCTTTGTTTAATAAGGTTAATTCTCCACAGCAATTCAATTCGGGAACAACAGACGGAGATAACCCAGGTGGATACAGAACTTTACAAGTTAAGACGGCATCCACACAGACATCGCCGATAGTCGCCTCAAAGACACAGGGAGTAACGACATCTCCATTCTATCTTATAGAAATCGGTGGTTTGTCAGATGTGAATATGGTGAATGACACGGATGTATTTAGAACCATATGTGGCTATGGGAGCAAGCAGTATAGCAACGCTGGAATCATCACGATTTTTGCTGACGGAACATCATTCTTCACTAATAACGCCCTTACCGATGTAATCTTGTCATCATTTAGAGTCCGTATTTTAGATAATATAACGAAGTTGCCGTCAACTAACTTGGGAACAAGGAATACAATTTTATTGGAATTAGACAATCCATCTATACCTCCACCGATGCCTCCACCTGTTCCTGTTAAGAAAAGTAAGAAAAGTAAGAATATTAAAGAATAGAGTAAAAAACTGGCTTGGCCGGACTGGCTTTTCTGATTTTCCATAGGGACAAAATATTTCAACTCTTCAACTCGGTTTCAACTTGAAAGTTGGAATGTTGGTGGAATGAGAAAAACTCTCATTTTTATTGGTTCAAATACTACAATTGGTTCAATACAGCGGGTCAAATGTCTTCCTGATACTTACCAGTTCCTCCTGTGTGAAGAACTGTTGCTTGAACTTGGTGATTTCCTCGTCGAAGAGCGACATCTTTGCCCTCAGGTTCATCTTAATTTTCTCTGCTTCAATCTGCTTTCGCTCTGCTTCAATCTGCTTTCGGGCTGCTTCAATATCCTTCCACGCTGACGCAAGAGCGTCTTTGGCTTCTTGCTGAGGTTGTTCTTGCCGAGGTTGTTCTTGCTGATGTTTTTCCGTATATGGTGGCGGACTCATCTTCTTATCCATTTCTAGAATGTGCCATTCAGTAAGTTTGATGAAGTTGAAGATTGTGTATCCATTTGGAAATGTCATTAATGCCTGCCCTGTGCGTTTGTGGAATTGCTCGTATTGAAGCGAGGAAGCACCACGGAGCAGAAGGAAGATTGTCGTTTCACTTCGGTCAATTGCCACAAGAGACATCTGTGGGTAATTCTTTTGAAGTTCTACCGTCCATCCCCTCGTGATTTGTGCGAGATGGATGCGAGTGGAGGAGAACACTCCAATAGGATATCCTCCGTGCTTGTTCTTGAAATCGGTGGCTGTCATTTCATCGGAGACTGTGAAGGTAAGGCGTGCTGTTGTCATTCTGGTTGCTGGTTGCTGATTGTTGTTGATTTCTGTGTGTGGTGGGAGAGAGTATGCTTTTAATGAAAACCAAAAAAAGGATTTCAATTTTTTTTGAAATGGCGTGAGATTACGCATAACTAAAAAAGGTTTTTTTTGGCTTGGCC
>Ga0114979_10002955_pt1 | contig 11436 bp, 9 predicted proteins | sample S_140625_EF_Meta_FD_87315 | JGI IMG/M metagenome (GOLD analysis project Ga0114979, IMG submission 87315) | Freshwater microbial communities from Lake Simoncouche, Canada to study carbon cycling - S_140625_EF_MetaG | ecosystem: Environmental > Aquatic > Freshwater > Lake | place: Lake... | reverse complement strand
GGTCCTATAGGATGAACAACAACCCAAGCTTGATTAATGGTAATGTTTGAGGTAATAGGAGTTTGACTAAACCCCTTTAAACTTAAAAGAAGCAAAAGGATTAATAACTTGGTTAGTTTCATGAGCAATTCAATTTTATAAATCTTATAAATAATCCCAAAGAAACAAAAAAATATTTTTTTTTACGTTAACATTTGTTAAGAAATGATACAATCTGAAATTTCTAAACAAATATTAACGCCTTCTTTGAGTTTTTAATTCTTGATAAATGAACTGGCGTAATTCTAAAATAAGAAGCAATAATATGTTGAGGCACTCTTTGGTGTATATAATCAAACCGTTGCCTCCCACCCTTTTTCTTAGGAAATTCCCGTAGAATTCGCTCAAATGGAGATAGATTTTAGGAATCCCTAAATGTGAAAACTCCGAAATCGTCAAGAAATCGGAGTTTTTTTATGCACTTGTGGCACGCTTTTGTAGTCTTTTGTAATGTTCTTTGTGGCTCGGTTGCTGTACATGCTTTAATGAAAAAACCACCCTCGTTTTGGAGAGTGGTTTTGGGATTTATTAAGTTGTCAAATAGTTAAATTCTTAAAATGACCTAATGGCACGAACACGAAGTGTGTAGACCTTACTGAGGTAGTAATAACTGCCATCGTCGAAATTCTTGTACAACGCGAAGTCGGAGTTTTGCTCCGTAGAACTCCAATAGAAGTTAGGTTCAAAACCATCAACCACTGTTTTTTGTAAATAAAGTAAATCTAGTTCATGCTTTGAAGGTAAGTACCAATCACCATAAGTTGTTGTTATTCCTCCTGTAGTTGCAGTTACAGAATACTCATTACAAACTGTTGCAGCAAATGCATTGCCATCATAAGTTGGTGAATTGGTACTTACTTGTGCTCCAATGATTATTGCAGTATTTTTTAATCCTGCCCCAACTCCATCTGCCCTTGCTCTTGTAATTATATCTGACCCTCCATTCCACCTAATTCCTGTGCTTTGATCTGATGTTGCAGCAATTAAACCATGTTTACCATTTTCATATACATAAAAAACAATTCCTCCTCCATAGGATTCCCCGATATAATGTGTTATAGTTGTTGTTGTAATGGTAGTAATTCTACCTTTCGAATCAACCGTTATTTGAGGCACTGCAGTTGATGATCCATATGTTCCTGATATTACTCCTGTATTTGATAAAGTTGCAGTAAAACCACTCGTAGTGATATCACCCGTAAGATTTCCGGTAGCAACTCCTTTAGAACCATCCGTTCCTATTAATGTTGAAGCAGTTAATGATGGTAGTGTTAAGGTTCCTGTAATAGTAGCATTATTATTAATCGTTGTAGCCCCATTTACTGTTAAAGTTCCATCTTTCAGAATAGTTAAGGCATCACTTTTTGATCCGGAACTAACCCCATTTCCTACAACAAATAATCTATCAACAGCTGAAAAAGTCGAAGTACTAGATGGTGTATATGATGTATTATTCATACCAATTACTGTTTCGCCAAATGAATATGCTGATGTTCCATATCCCATTGCTGCAGAAATATTGCCACTTGCTGTCGTAAGTCTCCCCATTGCAGTTGATCTATCACCATTTGCAGTTGTACTATAACCCATCGCTATAGATTGTGCACCAGCTGCTCTGTTACTAAGCCCCGCAGCAAAAGATTGTGTACCAGAAATAGTGTTATTAGAACCCACATTAAGTGTTCCTGTGATTGTGCCATTACCATTCACAGTTAAGTTTCCAGTATTTGTCAACGCTCCTGTATTCGTAATCGTTCCTGTATTATTGATACCAGTTAATGTAGTAGTTCCTGAAATAGTTGTATTTCCAGTTATCCCTAATGTACCAGTTATAGTTCCTCCCAATGATGATAGAAAATTTAAAATTACTTTATCACCACTAGAAGTTAAAACAGCTTGTTGACTAAATCCCTTTAAACTTAAAAAAAGGAATAATATTAATAACTTGGTTAGTTTCATTTTATGAAAATTTCTTTCTAAGGTATGATATAAATCATAAAAAAATAATTTAAGGGGGGGGGGATTTATTTAAAATTAATATGTAAAACACATAACCACTCCCCATCACAAACCCCCTAACTAGTATTGAGGGATGACATTATTTTTATTATCAAACTGTTGCTTCCCACCCTTTTTCTTGGGAAATTCCCATATAATTCGCTCAAATGGAGATAGATTTTAGCCATATTTCAGGCTATTTACCTTGATTTAGAGCTATTTATTAATAGAAAAAGAGAAGTTATGGTAAAGATGTATTTTTTGTGTTGTTCTTACAGAACTAGGATTAAGGACCATGGAATCATTAAGTTGCGTATTGCAGGTCTAGACAAGGAGGTCAATCACTCCACCCGTATTTGCATCCCTATTGCAGATTGGGACTCTAAAAAGGTCCAAATAAAAGCTCGTAATGAACAAGCTTATATTCTAAACAAGCAAATCAGTGATTTACGATCAAAGGTTATCGACTTCATTGAGTCAAGAACTAAGAACAATGAACTCATCTCAGCAGATTTACTTAAAGCACATATCAATGGGACCAGTAAAGAGACCAAAGGATTACTCGATATGATTCGCTACTACATTACCATCAATAAAAATAGATTCTCCATTGGAACAGTAAAGCAATACGAATCCATCTATTCAAAAGTGCAAAAATACTTATCCAATGAGCTATTAGTCCCAGACTTTCCTTTAGACAAATTGAATTACCGTTTTTTAAGCGATTATAGAGTGTATCTCGAATCTAAGTGCGGGAATGGTCCTAATACAATTGACCGTGATGCAAAACGTTTAAAAGCGGTAGTACACTTAGCACAAAAACTAGAGCTAATTATAGAAGATCCATTTATCAACTTTAAATCACAGACAGTTGTTACCCATCGGTCCATACTTAATGTAAATGAGATAGCACTAATTGAAAATCTTACCATCCTAAATGAGACCATTAATGTTGTTAGAGATGCCTTCTTATTTATGTGTTACACAGGTCTTGCTTATAGTGATTTAAAAGCTTTAAGCAATAATCACATTCATATGAGCATTGGTGGCAAAAGGATCATTAAGATACAAAGACACAAAACAGATGAATATTGCATGATCCCTATAATGGATAAAGCAGAACAGCTAATACTTAAATATAGTAACTACCCTAGCATTGCTAATACTGATTTAGTCATTCCAACTATTAGTAATCAAAAGACCAATCAATATCTTAAGCTTATTATGCAATTAGCTGGTATTAATAAAACTGTTACTTGCCACGTAGCTAGACACTCCTTCGCTACTAATTCACTTGAACATAGTGTTCCAATTGAGACTGTATCTAGAATGCTTGGGCATGCAAGCATCAAGACTACTCAGATTTATGCCAAAATAACAGAGACTAAGCTCATGAATGACTTCGCTTCATTCGATATCGACTATAAAACAGACCAAAAGACTTTACAAGCAATATAAAAAACAACAAAAATGGAAATCGTAACTAAACAAATGTTAGATGAATTTAAACAGGATTTAATCAAAGAAATCAGTCAAATGAACGTATCACACAGCACGCCTAAAAAGCTCTTAAAAAATAGCGATCTAATGGAGTATTTAGGCTGTTCTTACTCCACAGTCGAGAACCTTCGTAATGCAGGTAAGATTCCTTACAAAAAAGTAATGGGGACCTACTACTACTCCTTCGAGGAAGTAAGCAAAGTGTTTGAGCAAGGGATTTAAACAAGTATGGGCATAAAAAAAGCACCCCGAAGGGTGCTAATTCAAATCAAAAACTAAAAATTAACAATCATCATCATCTTCTTCTTCCTCACACACATCGACTACTTTAAAATTAATTACAGCTCTAACATAAAATTTATCTTTACTACTTTCTTTCACTTCAAAAGTATCAACAATAAAATCTTCAGTATCACCATTTAATCTAACCAACTCCTCAATAGTTTTCCATAAATCCATCCAACTTACCTTGCCTGCTTTTAATTTAATACAATAATTATTTCCTTTATAAAAATAAAATCCATTGACACTTTCAATACCCTTCTTACTTTTATCTTTCATATTAATGTATAGCATTTTACCACCAAAACCACAATCTTCAAATAAATTAACTGCTCTTACATCTTTTATTAAACTCAAAAACCCAAATGTACTTTTCAAATCAACTAATTTTTCTAAAATTAATTCATCTTCAATTTTCTTTACATTTTTAATTACTAAATTACCTTTAGTATCTATTGATAGACCACCATCATTTTTAATAACTTTTTTTACTAAAACCTTATTTGTGCTTTTTGCACTATTTTTTTTATTACTATTTTTCATACAACTTGTTTTTATAACCGTTTCTAATTTTTTAAACGATTTATTATTAAATACATAACCGAACCCAAATTGGGTATTTTTTATAAATTGGGTATTATTAGTTTTAAGGTGGGTGGGTTGACCAGCGACGAATTTTGGACATAACGATTGGGATTTAAAATTGTTTATTTTAATTATGAGTGAATTAGTTGGATAATATGAATTGGAATTATTGATAGGAGTTTTGTTTTTTATATTAATAAATATGCAGCAGGTCCCCTAAAACATCAGAAATAGCGGTAAATTTTCATATTTATTTCAATGTAATGCACAAGTAATTCATTATCATTAAGTAATGAAAATAATAGTTCGAAAATAAATTTTAGAAAAGAAGAATTTATTTGATCCGGATGATGCCATTGAGCATTTGGTCAGCAATTGTGGCCTCAAATATTGCTTTTACTGATTCTGCATCTGATGCCTTAACTATAAGAGAGTCGTATAACGGTAAAAATTGTATCCCATCGCATATTAATTCTTGCATAACGGAGTGTAAAAAAGTGGATTCCTCCCTTTGTAATAAAGCAGCTAGATTCTTATCCTTTCTATTTACTCCTAGACCAAAATCAATATTGGCCAAATCAACTAAAAAATCATAAAAGCCTATGCCAAATAGTTCATCTATTAGCTTCTTTTTATTCTTGCCCTTGAGCTTATGCCATGGGTTACCTAAAACTATTGAGTAAAACAAGCTCTTCATCTCAGTTCTTGTTGCCGAATCACCAATTTTTCCAAGTCCCTTAATTTTCATTGACATATACTTATACAAATCGAGCTTATCACTTCTAGCCAGCATATCCATTATATCAATAAAGCTATTTGGAGGCAATGCCATGAACCTCTTTGGATAATCAATATCAAACCACTTTACCATTAATGCATGCAAAAAAGAGGGTTGGGATGACTTGATATCAATTTCAACTACTTCTTCTCCTTCAATTTTTAAATACTTCCTATATAGCTTGGGCGCATTGCTATACATATGGCTTATCCTATATCCAAAACTATCAGTATTTATCCCATAAAGTGCCCTTTTCTCATCTATACAATTGCACGCCTGTATTTTACACAGGTACTCATAATAACGTTTTAAAATCGCTTGATATTCCCATTTTGACTTTGTTATATTTTCACGTCGCTTTAGGATCTTTTTAATATTGCGCTTACTTGTGTATTCGTTTAACAACGCTTGATCATCTTCTAATTGCTTAGCATCCCAAATAGCTTCATTTATGCTTTCAATTTCCCCAATGACTAGCTCGGTCTTATCCAATGTTCTCTCAATAGCTTTGTCAATGCCTACTCTGCCTTTAATAAATCCCCTTATTAAACCCAAAATTCTATTCTCGTATATGGCATCTTTAATCCCAACTTCATCAAAAACATCCCCTTGACCCCCTCTAAAAGCCTTATTAAGCCTAAAATACTTCAACATCTTACTTGGATCTCGTTTTAACGGCTTTTCCAAATACTTAACTATACCATCATCATTCAGCTTCTCTAGTATATCAATCCACCTAACCCCCAAATACAAAACCAAATCATCATAACTCCAATAAACAAACTCCCAGTCCTCAGCCTTATACCCACTATAATGCATCATATACAACCTACTTATAAACATCGCGACCTTCTCATAATCCAATGGCCCATATTCAACCCTAATCTTATCTATCGGATAATACTTAAAATCAAATAAAACCATCTTACTCTTAACCAACATAACCTTTTTACTCCTCCTACTACACCACTTACCCTTAAACTCATTCCAATACTTCTTACTAACTCTATCTTTTTGATCATGCTTAGGCATACCCATACTTTCATCATACCAATTAACCCCATCCCTATCTTTATAACCACTTTTACTCATAAAACTTAATTAAACAACCAACAACAATATACTAAACACTATCAATAAAAATAATAACCAATATACATACAACAAATTTAGTTACCTGAAATTTTATAAATTATCAAACTGGGAAGGGGGATGATCGAAGATTTTGGCAAAATGAGTGTGTATTAAAAACCTACAAAGTATTGCAAAAATAAAGTGTACATCACCCAACGTTAATTAAAAGTGCTAGGGGTGTCTATGAAAAACAGTATGTGTGTGATGGGTTTGTCTTACACACGTCAATTTTTAGTATACATTTGGATATATACCTACCCATCGTATCAAATACACTTTAGGTATGACTATTTATATCAAATACTGACAAAATGAGTGATACCCTACTAAATCCAAATGCTTCCAAGAAATCCACGTATAAAGGGACCAAAGTGCCCTATTCAAAAGATGATGTAAAAAGCTGGATAAGCTTTGGGATCAATAATGGCTATGTAAACCAATACAAAAAAGATGAAATTGCGAAATGGACTGATCTAATGCTAAAGCACGGAGTGATAAAAATGGAAGGAATGAACAGGAATTTATAAGGTTTTGGCTTGATTGTTACGTCGGTCCTTAATGTGATATGACTAACACATTGATATTAAGCGTAGTAGAAATTAAGTTCTGATTCTTGTCGAATCACATGTAGCTAAGGAACGACAAATCAACTGAGTCCTTAATTTAATGAAGCAAGACTGGGTTGTGAACTCAGGATCTCAGGGGTATGAATATTTTTTGAGAAAATTAAGGCGTTGATTTGTAGTTATTTATCTTTTGGAAAAATCAGAAAACTACCCATTTGGACCGAATTCAGAGGGTATTTCCCTTACCCAGAGTGTTTAAAGTATAATTGATTAATATCTAGAATTAATAAACAATAGGCTACCTTGCACACTGCTATGTTCCCCTCTTTAGTTTAGAGCACTTTGATTTGAAATACAATTTCTAAAATTTCAGATCCTTTTAATTAGCCAGGATATTTTTTAACTCTTCTAATTTATTCTAATGTATAAAAAAGGGAAATTATTCCTTTTGAATTTGCTCTTATGCACACGCTTGGTTAATACCCAAAAAGCTGTTACCAGTGGAGGTGCAAATTCAGTAAACATATCCGGGAACATAAGTTATATAATGCGCCAAGTTAATTATACATATACTGGAAATAATGCAACCTTTTCAAAAAGTGTTTTACAATTATATAACAGGCTTGCAATTACTTATTTTTTTAACATAGATAACACCAATAACATTCAGGTTTGGCCATATCGAGTTGGAAGTAATTTAATTACTTTTTTATATAATAATGCCAAACAATGAACAAACAAAAAAAATTATTTAAAATAATTCTTACTTACTTTTTAATATTTAATTCAATAACTAATAATTTAAATGGACAGGAAACAGCACTTTCCCCAAATGGCGGTAAAATTTTATTAAACTTTCTTCCACTATTGGGAGGTACAATTAGCGGTACTATAATGATAAAGGGAAACACCACCATTAATGGAACACTAAAGGTTGGGACTTTAATTTATCCCAAAGAAAATGGATTAATAAACCAATTACTAGCTTCAGATGGAACTGAAAATATAAATTGGATAACATTAAATGCATCAAGTATTGGCCTGGGATATGTGAATAATACAAGTGATTTAGACAAGCCCGTATCTAATGCTACAAGTGAGTATGTTTTTGCAAATGCTGATAGATATAATAGTATTACTTCAGGAACTGAAATATCTACTAACTCTACTATAGATGTAATTGCTGATAACTTAGCCTTAACAGGAGTAACCGCAGGAAAGTATTTAGTAAATTTTAATGGTCAGTACACTATAGAACCTTTGAACAGAACAGCACAAGCAAACACTGACTTAACAGCAGCTTATAACTACTTAATGGCTATGCCAATTACAAATTCAACACATGGTGTTGCATATGGAGCTGGTGAAATACTTACTCCTGGAGTTTATCATAATACCGGAGCAGTTACAACAACTGGTGCTATTACACTTGATGCAGGAGGTAATCCAAACGCACAATTCATTTTTCAATTTGGCGCCGCATTTAGTACTGGTGCAGGTTTTAATGTTATTCTAGTAAATGGTGCTTCCGCATGTAATGTATTCTGGATTGCAGAAGGCGCGATAGCATTAGGAGCATCTACAATAATGAAGGGTTTTCTCATTTCAAATAGTGGAGCAGTTTCATTAGGAAGTATGTCAAATGTGCAAGGAAATTTATTCAGTAGTGGTGGAGCAATTGGATTAGATGCCTCCACTCTTTCCCGCTTAGTTGGTTGTAATAATAACTTTGGTAGTATTAATAATTTTGCAATTTATTCTAAAAGTGGTAGTATTTCAAATGTTGGCACTTCAAATATTACTGGAGACATCGCAACTAATTCTGGAACTGTTTCAGGATTTGAATCTGCTACAATAAGTGGTTCTATATTATCATCAGGAATAAGCAATGCAACTGCAAATTTTAGTATTTATCAAAATGGTATACAAATACCTTTCTCAAGTCGCAAAAGAATTAGTTCAACTAATTTAGGAGAAATATCATTGCAGGCAATTGCAACTGTGGGTGCAGGTGAAAATATAGATATTAGATGGAATATTGATTTAGGCATTTTAAAACTTCAAAATAGAATATTAACATTATTAAATATTAGATAATTAGTCAATATACTTAGTGTAATTTTTTATTAGTTAGAAATGAAAAAACACACAGAAACAACAAAGGACCCACGATTTAAAGTAAATCCTTGATTTTTAAAATAAATCCAAAGCGTTATTGTATTTCAAACTGTTTTTTCTACATTATATTTATGTGGCTCGTCTTTGGGTTGATTGTTTTGATTATCAATCTAATACAGTGATAATCGCAGAGTTAGTTTTCAGAGGACGGCCCCAGCCAGTTCACAATCTAGCTAGTTAATAGTCACAAAAACTCCGAAATCGTCAAGAAATCGGAGTTTTTTTATGCACTTGTGGCACGCTTTTGTAGTCTTTTGTATTGTTTTGTGTGGCTCGGTTGCTGTACATGCTTTAATGAAAAAACCACCCTCGTTTTGGAGAGTGGTTTTGGTATTTTTATATTGTCAAATAGTTATGCGCTTAGAAAGCCCTAATGGCGCGAACATAGAAGGTTTCGTCCTTACTGAATGTCGTACGGAGCCAACCCTCGTCGAAATCCTGGGCCCACGCGAAGAAGCCGTCGGGGTTGTCGATCTCCGTAGAACTCCAATAGAAGCCATCCGCAAAACCACCAACCTCTGTTTTTTTTGAATAAAGTAAATTGAGTTCATATTTTGTAGGTAATCTCCAATCAGTAAACTTTTTACCTTCAGTTGAATGATAATCTGGATTACTAATAAAATCTTGTGCATCAAACCAAGTACAAGTGGGAGAAGATTGATTTATAGTTTCTGCAATTAAACCATGTAAGCCTCCATCTGTAATATAAAACACAATTCCTCCTCCAAAGGTTTCGCCAATTGTATGTGTAGTTCCTCCTCCTGATGCTGAAATAGCTGTTGTAGTAATCGTAGTAATTCTACCTTTCGAATCAACAGTTATTTGAGGCACTTCAGTTGAAGAGCCATAGGTTCCAGAAATAACTCCAGTATTTGATAAAGTTGCTACTAAGCCAGTAGTCGTAATATCACCAGTAAGGCTTACGGTACCTAATTGTGAAGTACCATTTGTTCCTAATAACGTTGAAGCAGATAAAGATGGAAGCGTCAAGGTTCCTGTAATAGTTGTAGCACCTGTTACTCCTAAGGTACCAGTTATCGTTCCATTGCCATTCACAGTTAAGTTACCAGTATTTATCAACGCTCCTGTATTCGTAATCGTTCCTGTATTATTGATACCAGTTAATGTAGTAGTTCCTGAAATAGTTGTATTTCCAGTTATCCCTAATGTTCCTGTAATAGTTCCACCCGATGATGATAGAAAATTTAAAATAACTTTCTCACCACTAGATGTTAAAACAACTTGTTGACTGAACCCTTTTAAACATAAAAAAAGAAAAAGGATTAATAACTTGCTTAGTTTCATTTTCAAAAAATTTCTTTTGAAGATATGAAATAAACATAAAATTGAATTTAAGGGGGGGGGGGGAATTAATTTAAAATTAATATGTAAAACACATAACCACTCCAAATCACACCCCCCCTAACTAGTATTGAGGGAAGACATTAATTTTATTACAAATCCGTTGCATCCAACCCTTTTTCTTGGGAAATTCCCGTAGAATTCGCTCTAATGGAGATAGATTTTAGTCACAAAAACTCCGAAATCGTCAAGAAATCGGAGTTTTTTTATGCACTTGTGGCACACTTTTGTAGTCTTTTGTATTGATTTGTGTGGCTCGGTTGGTGTACATGCTTTAATGAAAAAACCACCCTCGTTTTGGAGAGTGGTTTTGGTATTTTATTAAGTCATGAAATAGTAATGCGATTAAAAAGCCCTAATGGCGCGAACATAGCATCCTGAGTATTCCTTACCGCCGTTAGTCTCACCGCCAGTGAGAAAATGCTTGGCCGTCGCGTCGGATTTTGAAAACTCCGTAGAAGACCAATAGAAGTTATCCGCAAAAACTCCAATATTATAATTAGGTGATGATGCACCCTTCCCTATATTAGTATACATTAAACCTAACTCATATGTTGAAGGTAAGTACCAATCACCATAAGTTGTTGTTATTCCTCCTGTAGTTTCAGTTACAGTATACTCATTACAAACCGTTGCAGCAAATGCATTACCATCAACTGCTCCTTGATTTGCAATAATTATTGCAGTATTTTTTAATCCTGCCCCAACTCCATTCGCCCTTGCTCTTGTATTTGTATATGAGCCTCCATACCACCTAATTCCTGAGCTTTGATTTGATCTTGCCGCAATTAAACCGTGTTGACCATTATCATAAACATAAAACACAATTCCGCCACCATAGGATTCTCCAATAGTATGTGATATAGTTCCTCCTCCTGATGCTGTAATAGATGTTGTTGTAATTGTAGTGATTCTACCTTTCGAATCAACCGTTATTTGAGGCACTGCAGTTGAAGAACCATAGGTGCCAGATATTACTCCTGTATTTGATAAAGTTGCTACTAAACCTGTGGT